>JAEEGH010023066.1_pt1 | contig 12699 bp, 10 predicted proteins | sample 9134181 | NCBI WGS metagenome assembly JAEEGH01 (sample SAMN16246544, study PRJNA631951) | gut metagenome | biome: gut microbiome; feature: rumen; material: DP-attached | host: Bos | place: Iran: Karaj | collected 2018-10 | reverse complement strand
TAACCAACAACGTGCTCAAGAAAACCCTGCACTTGGGACAGGCACTCGAGACCCTCGTTGACGAGGACGAGCAGTTTATCAGCGCCGACTTGGATTGGGCCAACAACGTGTTCAACTTGGGAGCTGAGGCTCTTTACCAGAACGACAAGTTCTTTGCACGTGGCGAGTTATTCTACAAGGGTGTAACCAAGAAACGCGACAGCTATTCACTCTTCATCGATGCCCAGAACAACATTGACGGTTGGGGTGACATCGACTGGTGGGAGAATGCCAACAAGCTGAAAACCAACAAGTTCTTTGGCGGTTATGTAGAGGCTGGCATTATGCTCATGGGCAATGGCTACCACTACAACATGCAGGAAGGCCTGCTCGGTGGTCTTGACGGCAAGGCCCTTGAACTCGTGGCACGCTACAACTACACTGGCCTGAACGACCTAACCGATGGTGAGTACTTCAACGCTGGTCGTGGCCACTACTATGCTAACGGTTATATGGAAGATTGGCCCGGCACTGGTGCTACCAGCGTGGGCGGTGGTGATGTTCACAGCGTGACTCTGGGTCTGAACTACAGCTTCAACCGCTACGTGCTGTGTATGTTTGACTACACTTACCATCACCTGAAAAAGGACTTCCTCCCCTACGACAAGAACATGCACGTGGCTCAGGCCCGCGTACAGTTCACCTTCTAATGGCGACTGTCACGGATCATCACGAATAATCTAAATGACTTCAAGATACATTACCATCATTGATTAATATTTAGCATTATTTTCCTATCAATCACTGTAATCCCGCCTCACCCGCGATTGGGCCAGGCGGGATTTTTTCATTGGAGTTAGCGCCTGTATCAGTTAAGATACACCTCTCGGATACATCTATTGTCATTATCTTAAAGTAAAGCGGTTGATTAACCACAAAGGAAAATCAACCGCTTAGACCTTAAAAAGACATTGTGCACTAATTCTGCGGAACTCGCACAGCACGGACGGAGAAACCGATGTCGCGGGCGTAGTTGTAGTTCAAGCAGTAGCCCCCCAAAAAGTTGTCCCCCAAAAAGAAGTTCAAGTTGTAAGCGTATTCGGAGACGAGCGGGTAGAGCGTACGTGACCAACAGCAGCAGTACACGTCTGCTAAGTCGAGCGACTCTTCCCTGCGCCAGCCTGCAGCGGGGAAAAAGATGGTTTTCCCATTCGGCCCGGTTCCTTGCATGCCAGACACGCCGTTACGGGTCGTCCATGTCCAGGTGCACTGTTCAACCAACTCCTGCTGCTGCTCATGGGTCGGCATGCGCCACGACGGTCCCCAATTAACATAAGCGGCATCATCCTCAGGGTCCAACTCCGTCTTGCCATCTTTTGTTACTACTGGAACGTAATTACCCGAGTCATCGTAATATCCCTTCGAGTAAGACTGATTGTATTTCGTATAATAGTTATCGTCGTGGTTATACCACTTGTAATTGTTCAAGTCATAGTTGTCTTTGGGCTTGGTCTCGCCCCAGGCGAAGTAGTCGCCGTAGTCCTCAGGAGCGTTCGCACCGATGTTGCACGTCGCCCACAGCGTGCCGCTGGGCAGGCCCAGGTCAACCCACTCGTGAGTATCAGGATTATCGGGTTCGTCATCTTTACATGATGAAAGAGATGCCAGCCCTGCAACAAAAGACAGTAATAAAAAAATCAGTTTAATTGTTTTCATGTTGTGATTCATTAAATTGTGAATACAAATTAAGTGATATCTCGTTTATGTGTCATTGTACATTGCAAAGGTAGAAAAAAATATTGCGAAATACTCATTTTCTCTTACTTTTAGATAAATTTGGATGCGCCTTAACCATTAAAGCAAGCTTTATGGTCTTCGGCTTTCACAAATTTTCGGTGATTTTGATAAATCGTTCTCGCTCGGCAATGCTCATGCATGCATGGCATTACGCTCACTTAATCACGTTTTTATTGTTCATGAGGCGCTGGTACTTGTCCTGCACCAGTCACCGATTATGCTACCAGCGATGATAAAGGGCGCGGCCATCGTGTGGCTGCGCCCCGTTTTACCCTGCAGTTGCAAGGATTACTTAATGACCTTGGTGGCGCTAGTGGTGCCGTCGCTGTAGGTCGTCAGCTGGATGGTCAGACCGCTAGGCTGAGCCATCTCCTGGCCTGCCAGGTTGAAGTACTTCACGCTGGATACGGTCTTGCCAGCATTGAGCTCATTGACAGCGCTGGGTTTGTCATACACCTCAAGGTAAACGATGTCCGACTTGTTGGTCACGCCGTCAACGGTGTAATTCAACTGAATACCGATGCGCCAGGTGAACATGGGATTGTCACCCGTGTTGGTGCGGTAGAAGTAAACGCGGCGCAGGTAGAAGTCTTCACCACTGTAACCATAAGGAATCTCGGTCATGTCTTCGTCAAAGCCATTCTGCGGGCCGTAGGTCTCGCTGTCAAAGGTGAACAGCTGGTCCTCGTCGGTGAAGATGCTGTAGGTCAAGCAGTCGGGATTCAACGGATTACCGTCAACGTCCACCAGATTGATGTTGAAGTCAAAGCGAGTGTAACCATCCTCGCTGCCACAGTCAAAGAAGTCTACAGCCTCGGGATTGGCAGGAACAGCGGGAACGGTCTCGCCCATGGCAGTCCAGGTCGAGTTCCACTCGATAGTAGCCACCGAACCATCGTCACTCCAGATGCCTACCAAGCCCGTAGCCACACAGTTGTAGGGGAAAGGAGCATTCATATCACCCTCACTGTCAAGCATCGTGATGGTATTGCGCTCAGGGTCGATAGCATAGGTCACCACTTCCCTGCCCTCTTCATAATAGAAATCGACCCAGTAGAAGTCGTCACCCAAGTCGATAACGTCTGTCGAGCCCCAGTCCAGAATCACGCCATAATCAAATTCCTCATTATAGGCAACATACTGACCCAGAGGAACCGAAATCGTCATACCGTCGTCACTCAATTCACCAACGACCCACACGCCTTGTCCCTCGGCATAGCACAGGATATCCTGAATGTAAACGGTCTTGCCGTCATCGGCATAAACAATCTTGACGCGACCAGACTGTGCTGCGGCCTCATAGCCGAAGAGGCTAACCGTCATATACTCGCCACTGCGCATGTAGTTCACCACCGTGCCCTCGGGCTGCTCGGTGATGATGTCTACACGAGAAGGAGCCTTCATTTGGGCACCTTGCTGCGCCTTATCCATCGGACGGTATGCGTTACCGTGCGATTTCACAACTGCCGATGCGCTTAATGCAACGGCAACACTCAAAAAGAGTAATGCTAATTTCTTCATACGCTTAATAGTTTATGATTGAATAATAAATACTGTCAAATTTCATGCTTTACAGCACCGAAGATGCAAGACAACGCCGCTATCAAAGCAAGAAGCCTATATAGAATGGAGATTTATCATGTTTGTAATAGTTGAATACTGAACGATGTTGCAAATTTAGCGAATTATTTCTAAATAGTTGCATAATTTGATAAAAAACATTAGTTTTGCCGTCGCAATAATAACATTCTAACAAAAAAATGAATTGACAATGAAACATCTGATCAAGAAATCCTTATTGCTACTGGCATTTTGCCTGCCCCTGGCAGCTGCAGCCTATGACTTTGAAGTTGGCGGTGTGTACTACATTACAGACTTGTGGGATGATTTTGCCATGGTCAGTGACCAGGGCGAAGACGGAGCCCATTACAGTGGAAACGTGACGATACCGGCATCGGTTACCGTTGGCGACACGACCTACCCCGTCACCAAAATCAACGCTTATGCCTTCAGCAACTGTACTGAACTGACCGGTGTCACCATCCCTGAATCGGTTACAGAAATCCGTGACCACTCGTTTGAGAATTGCACAGCTTTGTCGGCAATAGAACTCCCCGCCGGGCTCACCGAGATCGGCACGGCTGCTTTTGAAGGCTGCGTTTTCGCCAGGATCGACATCCCTGCCGGAGTCACCACTATTAAAATGTGGGCCTTCCAGAACTGTCCCAACCTGACCGATGTATACTGCCACATCACCGACCCGTCACAGGCAGAGATCGGCTTCAACGTCTTTGCTCTTGAAAACGAGAATTACGCTGGACGCACGCTTCATGTTCCCGCAGGTGCGGTAGCTGCTTACAAGGAGGCTGGATGGGGTGATTTCTTCGGCAAGATTGTCGAAATGTAAGTTTTTGGACAACAAATCATAGAGCATGGCTAATAGACGGTGGCTTGCCGTCTGTTAGCCATGATTTGTGTTAAAAGTAGAAGGAAATAGTCATGGGAAACTGAAAAACTTGGAAGGAAAGGCGGTGACATAAAACTAAATTCGTATATTTGCACTTTCAACCTTAGAACAATCGAATTTTGATGGAAACCTTAAATACCTTTTTTGAAACGTTGAGCGGCTACCTGTGGGGGTGGCCCATGATCATATTGCTGCTGGGTACACACATTTTTCTCACCTTCAGGTTGGGTGTTCCGCAGCGCAAGTTGTTGACAGCCATCAGGTTGTCAATCAGCAAAGATAAAGGCTCAACGGGTGACGTTTCACAGTTTGGCGCGCTGGCCACGGCGCTGGCGGCTACTATCGGCACGGGTAACATTGTGGGCGTGGCCACCGCTGTCGCCTTGGGCGGACCCGGCGCTGTGCTGTGGTGCTGGCTCTCGGGCGTGTTCGGCATGGCCACAAAATATGGTGAAGGACTGCTTGCCATCAAGTACCGCATCAAGACCGAGGATGGCCGCATGCTGGGCGGTCCCATGTACGCCCTGGAGCGCGGCCTGGGCTGGAAATGGCTGGCTGTGCTGTTTGCCCTGTTTACGGCACTGGCGTCATTCGGCATCGGCAACACGGTGCAGGCCAACGCCATCTCCACGATAGCCTATGAGTCCTACTGCATCCCCACCTGGCTCACAGGAGGAGCCGTGTGTCTGCTGACAGCGCTCGTGCTGCTGGGCGGTATCAAGAGCATCGCGCGCGTTTGCAGCGCGTTGGTGCCCTTCATGGCCTTCTTCTACGTGCTGGGGTGCATCTATATCCTGTTTGCCAACGGGCAGTACGTCTGGCCCGCTATCAAGCTCATCTGTGAGTCAGCCTTCACGCCTCAGGCGGGACTTGGAGGCTTTGTGGGCACCACCGTCATCGTAGCAGCCCGCATGGGTATCGCCCGCGGACTGTTCAGCAACGAATCCGGTTTGGGCTCTGCGCCCATCGTGGCTGCCGCAGCACAGACGCGCAACCCCGTTCGTCAGGCGCTTGTTTCCTCGACAGGCACGTTCTGGGACACGGTGGTCATCTGCGCCTTCACTGGACTGGTCATTGTCAGTTCCATCCTCGCGCATCCCGATATCAGCGTCACCGACGGCGCCGCGCTTACCAAGGCTGCCTTCTCCAAGATTCCCTACGTGGGCACCCCGCTGCTGAGCTTTGGCCTGCTGACGTTTGCCTTCACCACCATCCTGGGCTGGTGCTACTACGGTGAGCGCGCCGTCGAGTACCTCAAGGGCAAGCGCTGGATGCTGGCCTACCGCGTCCTCTTTGTTGCCATGGTGTTCGTGGGCAGCATTATCAGCCTTGACATCGTGTGGAACGCCGCCGACTGCATGAACGCCCTCATGGCCATCCCCAACCTGATTGCCCTGCTGCTCTTGAGCAACGTCATTGCCCGCGAGACCAAACACTACCTCTACGGCAACCGCCTCGACCACCACGCGCCCAATGCCTAAAAAGTACTGGCAATTCATTGCTTTATTCAGAATTGTATTACCTTTGCAGACAATATAGACCAAATAACCGACCACTTTATGAGACGCATAGATGCAATACGCATTGCTTTCCGCGACAGGCTCCTCAAGCTCTACACTCATGATTACATCAGATTGATGAGGCGAAGGAATGCAAACCGGGAACTGAGGGCCTTCAGGAAACGTTCAACGCCCTTGACGGCCGAGCAAAAGCGGGACATCCTCTCGTTCTGGGATCAATACCGCAATGTGCGCAAGGAGATGGACTGGTTTGCATTTTACAATACCGTATGCGAGAACAAGGAATTATTGAAGTACTATATTCCCGACACCATCTACTATGCTGAAATTGACACGTTCTTTACCGACGTGCGCCGCAGCGAGTGTCTTGACGACAAGAACCTCTATGACATCTATTTCCCCGATATCAAGATGCCGTTGACCATCTGCAGGAAGATGAACGGCGAGTATTTTGATGAGAATTACCATGCAATCTCGCTGGAGCAGGCAACGGAACGATGTCAGTTGGCAGGCAAGGTGTTTGCCAAGGAGACTTTGATAGCTAGTGGTGGTCACGGTGTCAAATTCTTTGATCTCACGATTACCCCCATCGACAAATTTGTCGAGTGGCTTAACAAAATGGACAGTATCATCATTCAAGAGGCAGTCAGGCAGCACGAGACACTGAGCAGCATCCATGCCAACAGTGTCAATACCATCCGCATGATGTCCCTCTTCCTTGATGGCATAACCACCATATTATCATCTCTGTTGAGAATGGGTGCCGGAGGGTCACGCGTGGATAACGGAAGCAGCGGCGGAGTATTCTGCGGTATCAATGAGGACGGCACATTAAAAGAACATGGCCACTACACCGACGGACGCATCTGCACACAGCACCCACAAGGCTTGGTATTCAAAGGATTCAAGGTAGTGGGCTATGATCGATGCCGTGAAATTATCACACAAGTTGCCAGCCGCATGGCCACTGCAACCCGACTCATCTCTTGGGATTTTGCCATCGGCGCCGATGGTGAGCCTATTCTCATCGAAGTCAACCTCACCTACGGCGGCCTATCGACCCACCTGTTGAGCAACGGACCGCTATTCGGTGAAAGGACCCCTGAAATACTATCCCGCGTGTACGGCAAGCGCACCAAGTAATCAAGGTCAAACAATTAAACAACAATGTCCCAGACAGTTAACGGTTGGTACAAAATTATTTTGTGTAAAAAAGTTGTCAGTTCAAGAAAAAGCAGTACCTTTGCAGCCGGGTAAGTCCTACACGGCCAGCTCCCTCCCAATCCCCCAGGTCTTGACCGAAGCAAGGGTAACGAGGTTGTAGCGGCGCGCTGTAGCTCACTTGCCCTTTTTTTGTACCCGATTCTAAGGTAAACATAACCAAACTCGAAAAAATCCGCTGAACAATCATCGAGAGTATCAAAAAAAGCCTTAATTTTGCATAATTCAAAATACTAAGATATTATGTACGAATTTAAAAAAAGTATCTCAAACTTACTTTATCGCTTCCGTGATAGAATTTTACGCATCTACACTGATGACTATGTCAGAATCAACCGACATCGAACAGCTATACGCGTTCTCAAGTGGGTTAGTCATAATTCAACCCCATTAACAGATGAACAAAAAAATGAGATTATCACCTTTTGGAAGCCATATCACAATATAAAGAAAGAAATGGGGTGGTTTGAGTTTTACAATACCAGCTGCCAGGATAAAGACAAATTAAAATATTATATACCTGACACTCTCTACTACTGCGATATTGATACCTATTTCACCGATGCCAGAAGATGTGAGGCTCTTGACGACAAGAACCTTTACGATATCTATTTTCATGACATTAAACAGCCAACCACTATTATACGCAAGATCAATGGAGAACTTCTTGATAAAGACTATAATATTATAACATTTGACCAAGCGCTGGAGTTGTGCAAAATCAACGAGCAAGTGGTGGGCAAAAAAGCCATTAACTCCTGTGGTGGCCATGGTGTTCATTTCTTTGACTTTTCATCACCCGAGGGCATTGAGAAATTCAAGACTTGGCTCAGCAAGACCGACACCGTCAAAGTTGAACAAGTGCTGCAGCAGCACGAGACGCTCAGCGCCATCCATGACAAGAGCATCAACACCATCAGGATTATGTCGATGTTCCTTGACGGGAAAATCATTATCCTGTCGTCACTGTTGAGGATGGGTGCCGGCGGTTCACGAGTCGATAACGGCAGCAGCGGTGGCGTATTCTGCGGCATTGACCCTAAAGACGGCACATTGAGGGAGACTGGCCACTATACCGACGGACGTTCTTGCAAGCAACACCCTCAGGGCCTGGTATTCAAGGGCTTTAAGGTAGTTGGATATGAAAGATGCCGCGAAATCGTCGAGCAAATTGCAGGCCGCATGTTCACTGCTTCAAGGCTCATTTCATGGGACTTTGCCATCGGTGTTGACGGGGAGCCCATCCTCATCGAGACCAACCTCACCTATGGCGGCCTCTCAACCCACCTGCTCAGCAACGGCCCTCTCTTTGGAGACATGACTCCCGATATTCTGGACCGCGTCTTCCGCGGCAAGAAGTAACACTTGCGTCTTCCATCAGACTCAACACGATGGAGAGTTTTATCAATCCCAACTGGCGATAGTTCGGGAATTATGCCTATTTTTGCAGTATCAAACGAAAAAGACGACGATTATGATCAAGAAAGCCCTCAGTACAGTGCTCTATAGTGACGCTATCAGGTCACTGGGCACTCGCGTGTTTCGTTGTTTCCCGGGCCTTGCCGCCGACTACTGCAAGCGTCAAGAAGGCAAGCTGTGCCGCGATGAGGCAATAGAGCTGTTCAAGGCTGGTGTAACCATGCCTGAGGGCGCATCCAGAGAGGATTTCTTCAAGGCAGTGGATAAACACGCGGTGAGCCTGTCGGAATACCTGCACCAATTTGAATTCTACAAGCTGACTGAGCCTGAGCGCAATGAGTTCATCACCAGATCTGAGATGCGCGCCTTGTCACTCAAACTCAGGATGATGTTCCCCGAGTATGACCACATCGAGATGCTGCGCTTCAAGGAAAAATTCCTTGCACAGTACTCGCAGCTAGGATTTGTTCAACGTCGCTGGCTATATGCCCCCGAAGCCACATTCGAGCAATTTGCCGACATGCTCGCCAGCACCGACTGCATCGCCAAGCCCCATGACGGCAGCCTGGGACAGGACGTGCTGAAGTTTGACAAGCAAGAGGGACATCAGGTTAAAGCGATATATGAGAAGCTTGTCAGGGCAAAAATGGTTGTTGAGGAATACTTGCACGGCTGCAAAGAACTTCAGGAGTTCCATCCCTCATCACTCAACACAGTGCGCTTCATTACAATCGGTTACAAGGACAAGACCATTCCCTATGGTGCCCTGGTTCGTATGGGAATCGGCAACATGATTGTTGACAACACTCATGCCGGCGGCCTCTTTGCCCATGTTAACGTCAAGACGGGCGAGATCATCAGCGAGGCCATCGCCACCGACGGTACGCGAGTTGCCAATCATCCTGACAGCAATATCCCCTTCATCGGCTTCCAAATTCCAAAATGGGACGAGATTTCAGACTTCTGCCTCAGAGCTGCAAAACACACCAAGAATATCATCACCGGCTGGGATGTCGTCATCAGGGACGATGGACTCATTGAGTTTGTCGAAGCGAACCATCGGCCGGATATTCAAACCATGCAGGACTGGGACAAAGTGGGTTCAAAACGCCAATTATTGGATATTCTTAGCGACATTACCGGAAAGAGAATCACGATTTGATCCTCATTCACGACTTCCTAAAAAACAAATGCCCGGCAAAATCGCCAGGCATTTGTTTTTCTCGTTATCATCACCGCAGCATGTCGGAGACCTCATCAAGCGAGCCGTCGTTGGGCGACGGTGTCACGCCCAGCAGGTGGCACAGCAGCGGATAGATGCACACGTTGCGGAAGCGGTCGGCCTTCTCATAGCCTACCTTGAAATCGGGGCCCACGGCGCGGAAACCCACCTGCATGTCGGCTGCCGTGTGGTCAAAGCCGTGACTGCCACGTTGTTTCTTGCTTGGCTTGTAATCAAACAACCATCCCACATCGGGTAACACTACCACATCTCCAATGTTTTTATTGGTACCGTAATTCAGGTATGCGGGCAATTCCCCGTGTTTCCAGGCACGGATGTGGTCCACCCCCTGCAGGGCTTGGTAGATCGAATCAATATACTCGGGCTTGCTGGCATAGATCAACGTGGGATAGTCGTTGCAGGCACGTTCCACCCAGCGCTGGGGCAGGCAGTCGTTGATGTTGACAAAACGCTTGGGATCCACACTAGTCATGCCGTGGTCACCCGTAATGATGAGATTGACCTGGGAGCCGATGGGTAGCATCTGGATGCGCACCCACATCATGCTCAGCAACGAATCAAGATATTCAAGCGAACGCCTGGTAACCCGGTTCAGAGGCCCATAATTATGGCCACTGCGGTCGGGCTCTTCAAAGTAGGCCATCACAAGATGGGGACGTTTGTCCTCAGGCAGGCTGAGCAGCCTGATCACCTCATCAACACGTCCCGGGAAGTCAATATTCTCGGTCTGGTAGTCATGCCAGTAGGTGGGATGGTCATTCTGAATGGCCACATCGCTGCCTACCCAAAAGACCGTCGCCGTTTTCACGCCTTGCCTTTTAGCTGTGAGCCACACGGGGTCGCCGCCATAGTAGCGGCCGTCGCTGCGTGTCTCTTTGTTGCTCAGCGAGAACTCAACACCACGTTCACGGTCCCAAAAGATGTTGGTGATAATGCCATGGTGGTCGGGCACCAGCCCTGTTGCCAGCGTGTAGTGGTTGGGGAACGTCTTGCTCGGGAACGAGGGTTGCATCACCGCCTTGACACCCTCGCGTGCCAGTTGGTTAAAGAAGGGCACATCATAGGCATCCAAGTAGTCCCACCTGAGCCCGTCAAGTGATATAATCACCGTGTAGGAGTCACGTCCGTCAGCCTTACTCTGTACAGCTACCGACAAAAACAGCAATAACAGAAACAATAGTCTTCTTTTCATGTTCAATCGTGATTTATTGATGTCACAAAAGTAAAACAATTTAGATATCTGAGTTAGTTACCATCCTCTTGAGAAGTTGCAAAAAGAGTTTAAGCCCATTGGCAAAATTGGAATCTCCAGACTTCACCATGTGAATGCTAAAGTCAACCCCCAGCATCAGCAGCGCCAGCAGATGGGCACAAGCCAATGCTCCTGAATACGCTCTTCCAGGTGATGGGACCCATGCCTTCACGCTGTGAACAGATGGGGCAAAAGTTGCCTACAAAGTCGCTACCACAGTTGCGACAATGATGCTTAGCCTGGCTCTTGCTGCCTGACCTATAGTCAAATGGATCCAATTGCCACTTCCTGAATCGCCGGTATGCTGCCTTGACATCCATAGATTTTAAATAGGCTTCAGGTGTCAGGTGGGGAGTACTTGCTTGAACCCTGGACCTGACACCTAAAGCCTAATGCCTAAAGCCTAAAAATCAATCGTCGTAGTCAACGTCAATGACTTGGAAATTGCGGTTGAATTCAATCTCCATGCCGTTGTTGATTCTCACCTCATATCCCATGCGGCGGCGTTCCAACTTGACGACAGACTTGCCAGGGTAATTCTTACTGAGATAGGCGGTAATCTGGCCAGGGATGAGATCGACAGGCACCTTGCTGGCGCGGCACTCGATATCCTTCCAGTTGCCATTTCGGTCAAACTCCACTCTCTCACCACTCTCATAAACGATGGTGAAATCGTCCCAGTCGGCAGTGACCACCAGAGGCACCTTCTTGGCAAAATTCTTTTTCAAGAACGCCTGGGCTGACTGCGGCAGCTGCTGATAGGTAATCACGCGGTCGTCATCATCGGCACTCATCGTCAGGCTCATGGTCATGACCATAGCCATCAACAGGAAAAATTTAATCTTTTTCATAGTTATTGTAGTTGTTTGTTGTAAGTTTTAAGATTCTAATTCTTGGTTGTTAGCCACTTGGAGGCGGAAGCCTCTTTAACCTCTAACCTGCGAGCACAGCGAGCATTTAGTCGTCCATCTCGGTGAGCACGCCTTGCTTGTTAAACTTCAGCTCAAGGCCGTTGGCCAATTCCACCTCATAGCCATAGTGTTCCTTATCAATCTTGGTGATCATTGCATCGGGGAAGTTGGCCTGGATGTGAGCCACAATGGGCGCGGGAATCAATGCTGTGGGAACAGGGTTAGCCAGCGTACACGCAACCTTGTCCCACACGTCATCGGTATCAAAATCGATCTGGGTGCCGTCAGCAAGCACAACGTCATACTGGTAGCCGAAGCCCTCAAGGTCTTTTTTTGCAAAGGAGATAGTCTGTCCAGGAAAATTCTGCTGTAAGAACGTCTTGATGGGTGCGGGTAACTGCTCGGGTGTGACAGGCTTGTCGCTGCAAGCGGTCATCAATAATACAAAGGCTAAAATGCCTAGAACACGAAAACGTTTCATAATTCTTTATTTTTTAAAACGCTGCAAAAATACACTTTTTCTTTTTATAAAAGCAAGAATCTCATGAAAATAGTGTTGTTTTGAGGCCCCGAGAGCGTTGCCTCCTATGTGAAGAGCAACTATCAGAACATGGTCATCACCAAAATCAACAAGGAGTATCACGGCTATGATGTAGAACTCGCCAATGGACTTGAACTGAAGTTTGACCGATCAGGCAATTTCATGGGCATGGACGACTAGGGATGTTCGCTGCGCTCGCAGTCTAGAGTTTAGAGCGGCTTCCGCACTTTAGATGAAAAGAAGACAAGCCCTATGTTTGCACCGTCAAAGTCAAACATAGGGTTTGTTGTCTTTCTACAATTGTTGTTTTTGAAAAACAAGTAACTCAGGTGCCAGTCAGAAAATTCAG
>JAEEGH010023063.1_pt1 | contig 12701 bp, 12 predicted proteins | sample 9134181 | NCBI WGS metagenome assembly JAEEGH01 (sample SAMN16246544, study PRJNA631951) | gut metagenome | biome: gut microbiome; feature: rumen; material: DP-attached | host: Bos | place: Iran: Karaj | collected 2018-10 | reverse complement strand
AGCCAGCTTACATAAGCACAACCAATCTGCTTTGCAATCTGCGGAGTAAGATTTACATTCTCCCCCTCAACACCTTCAATTGCAACACCACGAATATCACTACCATTCTGAAGCTTCATCAAATCCATAAAATACTTCCTTAAAATGCATTTTTCTTCAATTATATTCTTATAAGTTCAAAACAACAAGTATATAGCAAGCCCAAATCAATTTGTTTTCTGCTCATGATTTGAAACACAATTAATAACAATTCTGTTATCATTGATAGAAACACTAAATTTCTTTATACTAGGTTTATGGCAAAACAGATGATTATGGGAAATCAGGCAATTGCGCTTGGAGCCCTTAAGGCTGGAGTGAATCTTGTTGCCGGGTATCCTGGCACTCCTTCCAGCGAAATTATTGAATTTATTTCCAAATATAAGAGCAAAACCGGAACCTACGTTGAATGGTCAGTAAATGAAAAAGCTGCCGCAGAAGTTGCAGCAGGCGCAAGCTACGCCGGAAGCCGCACACTTATCACAATGAAGCAAGTTGGCTTAAATGTTGCAAGCGACCCAGTAATGTGTTTGAGCTACGTTGGCGTAAAAGGCGGCATGGTAATTGTATGTGCCGACGATCCGGGCCCAATTTCAAGCCAAACCGAACAAGACACTCGCAATTTTGCGCAATATTCCAAATTGCCTTGCTTTGACCCGTCTACTCCACTCGAAGCCTACGAAATGATTCAAGAGGCCTTTGAGTTTTCAGAAAAATATAACACTCCAGTTCTTCTGCGCCCAACAACCCGTGTTGACCACGCTTACGAAAGTATGGACTTTCCAGAACTCAGCCCTTGCCGCAAACCTGGCGAGTTTGAAAAAGATTCAAAGCGCTGGGTAATTTTCCCACGTGCGTCATATCTGAATCACAAGAGAATTTTTGAAAGAAACGAGAAAACCTTACCTGCAGAGTTTTCGAAGAGCAAGTGGAACTCAGTGCGAGTTTCCGAAGGAAACTCGGTAGTGAGCGATAGCGAACGTAGGGAAAGCCTTCCCCTCGGCTGCACTTCGTCGCAGCCTACCCCTTCTAACGGGGGACACCCCCGCAACGCCCCCGTTGCATTTGCCGCCGGCGGAATATCTTACTGCTATCTTATGGAAGCACTTTCCATCCTCGGAATCAAAGATATCCCTGTTTTGAAGATTGGAAATCCATATCCATTCCCAAAACCTTTAGCAGAAGAATTCCTCAAGTCTCACAAGCAAATCGTTGTTTTTGAAGAATTAGACCCGGTTATTGAAGAAAATTTAATAAAAATCGCCGGATACACACGAGTAAATTGCCAGATTCGCGGAAAACTCGACGGCACAGTTCCTGAGGCCGGCGAGCTCAGCGTTGAGATAATTTCAGAAATCATTAAGAATCTATTAAACGATAAAGGTAACGCAGTTTCACGCAGTGAAACTGCAGGCACAGGTGCGACAAATTCATCGCAAACAGAAAATTCAACACCTGTGCCACTTCCAGTCCGCCCGCCAGTTCTCTGCGCAGGCTGTCCTCACCGCGGTTCTTTCTACGCCGTAAAGCAGGCAATGAAAGGCAAGAAAACTGTATACTGCGGAGACATCGGCTGTTACACACTTGGTAACGCAATGCCACTCGATATGACAGACACCTGTCTTTGTATGGGTGCTGACATCACAATGGCACAGGGCTTCTATCACAACGAGCCGGACCGCCATTGCTTCAGTTTCATTGGTGACTCAACCTTCTTTGCAAGCGGAATCACTGGTGTTGTAAATGCAGTTTACAATCAGGCAAAACAGACAATCTGTATCCTTGATAACTCAACCACAGCAATGACCGGCCATCAGCCACATCCAGGAACAGGTATGACAATGATGGGCGAGATTGTTGAAAAAATCAGCATAGAAAAGATTCTTGAAGGCATCGGCGTTTCACCGATTATTCAGGTAAATCCGTTTGATCAGAAGGCAGCTGTAGAAGCTGTTCAGAAAGCAAGCGAGGCTCCCGGAGTAAGCGCAATTATCTTTAAGGCACCATGTATTGCAATTGCACAGAAAGTCGGCTGGGAAAAACCGCACGCACTTACTGTAAATGCTGATAAATGTATTGGCTGCCGAAAGTGTATAAATGAACTGGGCTGCCCGGCGCTGAGTGTAAGTACAAAAACTAATGCAAAGGGCAAGCAGTTAGTTGAAATAGACAAGAGCCTATGTACAGGATGTAGTTTATGTTCACAGGTTTGTCCTGTAAAAGCAATTGAATAGATACCTGGTTCAAAATCTACGTCATTGCGAGGAGTGAAACGACGAAGCAATCCAAATTAATAGATTGCTTCGCTACGCTCGCAATGACGATGTTTTAGGAGAATTATTATGTCAAAGAATATAATTATTTGCGGTGTTGGAGGACAGGGAACTGTTCTGGCCGCTAAGGTACTTTCTCAGGCTGCAATTTCGAACGGAGAGCGCGTGCTTTCTGCTGAGACGATTGGTATGGCTCAGCGAGGCGGTTCGGTTGTGAGTCATGTGCGTATTGGTGAGGATGTTTATTCTCCGCTGGTACCTCAGGGTCAGGCCGACGTACTTATTGCTTTTGAGGCGGCTGAAGCTGTACGCAACATTGCATTCCTTAAGCAGGGCGGCTCGGTGATTGTAAATAAAAAGGTGGTACAGCCTGTTACTGCCAGTCTGAGCGGAAAAACCTTCGATGAAAACGAAATGATTTCTTACCTCGAAAAAGTAGCCGGTAAAGTAATCGCTGTAGATACTGATCAGGCGTGCAAAGAGCTCGGAAGCAGCAAAGTTGTAAACATGGTACTGCTTGGAGCAGCCAGCAAAACCGGGCTTATCTCAAAAGATGAGCTTAAAGCTGCACTTAAACTCCTAGTAAAACCAGAATTTTACGAACTTAACGTTCGCGCAATTGACTATTGATTTAAAATATTATTTCCTTTAGTGTTTAATTGCGTAGAATATTCAATTAAAAATAACCCCTAACAGGAGAGTATTCGGATGGTAACGAAAAAGGAAAAACTTGTTGTTGATAGCATGGATAAAGCTATCAAATCGTACATGGATGATAACTGTTCTCCCGAGGATTATACAAAACTGGTTTCTAAAATTGAAGAAGATCTTGAGGAAGCAGTTCGTCAGAAAACACTTTCAGAAGAAGAATTTGAAAATACAAATAACCTTCTGAATGAATTTGAAAGCAGAAAGAAAAAATCAGAATAATAAAAAAGATTGTCCGATGGGACAATCTTTTTTTATGCACCGAACTTAGATTATTATATTCTTTATCTCTTCCTTCCAGTCGTGGCTCCATTTAACATTTTTCATAAATATGATTGAAGTCACCCCCTGAACAGAAGACCAGATTCGAATAATATCCAGTTCCTTTTCATAGTCAGAAAGTCCTGGCTTTTTTTCATCAAAATAACGGGTACACAAATCTTTTAGAAGTTTATACGGCTTAAATATATTTTCGTCTGAACTATGGAAGTCAAGATTCAGGTGAACATAGCCTCTCGAAAACAGGAAAGTAAAATATTCGGGATTATCTATAAAGAAAGATACATAGGCAATTCCCAATGCTACAATTCTGGCTTCAACATCTGCTTCTGCTTTATTAACTGCTGCTTCCAGGTACTCAGTAAAGGCTTCTTCAACATACTGCTTTATGGCGGTAATCATCTCTTCCTTATTTTTAAAATGTGCATAAGGAGCTGCCATACTAACGCCACATTTTTCTGCCAGTTTTCTCATGGACAAGGAATCTTCCCCTGAGGTATTTATCATTTTGATGCCTTCTTCTATGAGGGCATTCCTTAAATCTCCATGATGATATTTATCTGACATGTTCGAGCATTGCCTCTATTACTAAATCATTTTCTTCCCACAGTGGTGAATGGGCTGAATTATAGAAAGTATAGAATGATTTTTCGGGAGCTTCAAGTTTTTCAAGAAGTTCTTTTGCCAGTGCCGGCGGACAGGTGTAGTCATAATAACCTGAGAAAAAGTAAACCGGTATCAGGCAGGGCTTATCAGCTTCTACATGATAGCTGCGGTAAGCTGATTTTGAACACAGGATTTTGCCCTTCCAGTAATTTATTTTTTCCTGCGAAGTATAGCATTTTGCTGACATCTGTTTAAGAAAGATGTCTTTTGCATCTGAACGCATTTCCCGCGTTGTTGCACAGCCTGCACTAAGCAGGACATTTTCCCATTTTGCGGCAAGTTTCTTTTGCTTTTTGATTTTGAATTCGCCCTCTTTTGTGTAACCGGCAAGCTTATTCATCTTTTTGAGGGCTTTTTTATTGTCAGTTTTTTCAAACTCGGCTTTCATAAAATTGTAGCCTTCTTCGTAGCGGCGTATGCCCTGAGTATAATCCTGTCCCATTCCAAAATAGCAGTAAAAATCTTCTGAATCAGTTTGCGCAAGATAAAGTCCAAGATGACTTCCGCTGGAATGAGCCATCAGATAGATTTTTTCCTGGTGATATCTTGATTTCAGATATTGAGCAACTTCTCGTGCATCGGCTGCAAGGCGTTCCAGAGAGATTTCTTCCAGCTTGATTTTTTTGTTGTAGGAAAGGCCTTCGCCAAGGTAATCCCAGTAGCAAACTGTAAAATGATCGGCAAGTTTGTTCGGGTACTGTTCAGCGTAAACCTCGTTGAGCCAGATTTCCGGTACACCGGGACCGCCGGAAATAAAAAGCAGCACGGGATTATTTTCATTTGTTGAAGTTATGAACATTCCGTTTAAGGCGCCGTTTATTTCTACCCCAAGCTTTGTTGTATTTTCGAGACCATTTGCCTTTTCTTCTATACCGACTTTAAGAGTTGCGCAGCCTGCCATATTCATCACTCCAAATGCGATTAAAACGCCGACTAATATCTTACTGTTTTTTTGCATCTATGATATCTCCTTAGGCTTTATTAGAACTTATACATTCCGGAAATTGTTGCATAAAAGCCACCGTCGTAATCCTTTGAGAACCTGTCGCCTTTTGTTCTCAAAATCTGCTTACCACCAAATGAATAACCGCCGCGAATTGTAAGTGCTGTAATACTGAGTTCTCCATACACACAGTAATACTGATATTTCAACGAGTTCTCAGTGTTTATACGGAGCTTCTTCACATTACTTGCCACACCTGCAGAAACTCTGACAAGTTCATTAAATGGCTCTTTTTTTACAGGATAACAGATGAGTGCACAATCCCACTGCAAATCAACAGGTAAATCAAAACCGGCAAGAGCAGCATTTAAGCGTATACGGAACATATTTTCCGGAAACAGCATCAGATTGATCATAGGAAGTCCCGTCCATTCCATTTCTGTTTTTATGAATTGATTTTTGTACGCAAAATAAACCATAGGAAGCGGCACCACAAAAATATCAATCCCGCCAATTACAATTCCTGTATCTGTAGCAGCGAGTCCCCCACCTACTGCCAGCGTCATTGAATCATTTTTAATAAGTTCACAGCTATAAAACAAAAGTCCTTCATAGTTCTTATATGATTCAAAAGGATGAGCTCCCCTTCCAGTCACTTTTAATAGAAAAGAGTTCCTTCCAAATCCAATCTTTCCAAAAACATCCATTGAATGAAACTGTTTTTCTTCAAAATCTTCGAGACTTTTTGAAATTATGTCCTGTCCGTAAGAAAGACTTGCAGCAATTACATCCGGCATATTCGAACTATCCTCTTCATCTTTTTGATATTTAAACAACAGGGTACCAGACGGACTAAAAAGATAATTATCATCTTTTAATTGAAGTGCTCCAAATTCTGCCATTGGAATTATATTAAGTTCAGCACACAGATTAAAAAGAACTAAAGTACTTAAAAACAGAGCTGCGCTGAGCTTTTTCAGAATAATTTTAATCATTATAAATCTCCTTATATCTTAACAATGTTAAGTTTATATCATGGAATATAGTGGTTAATCTTAACGCTGTCAAGATTGTTTTATAAATAATAAAACACTCAACATTTTGGATTCTCGCTGATATAATTAGTCATATGATTTTTTGTAAACGCACATCTTCTATCTCTATTTTTCGTTTAATATTGCTTATATTAGTTATTTCAATTACAGAAACTATCTCTGCCCAAAACAATAGAATACAACATCCCTCAATTGAGCCTTCATTTACATTGGATCAAGTTCTCGTCGCAACAAGCAAAGAAAAATATTCTTCAGATGAAATTTTTAAACTGGCACTTTTATTTTCAGAATGTCCACTTGAATCTGAAACTGGTATTCGATGTTTAGAAAAGTTTGAATCAATAAAGACGGATGTAACAGCAGATTTGTTTATGGAACTCGATGTTCAGGAGCGTGGACGTAGAATTCTTAAATATCTTTATCAAAATTATCTGACAAAGTATAACTTCGATCAAACACGCATAGATGTAGCTTTAGAAACAGGAGTTTACAATTGTGTTTCATCAGCTATGCTTTATCTTGCTGCAGCAAAAGCAGCTGGCCTTGATGTCCGCGGACAGAAAACTACACAGCATGCTTTTTGTTCTGTTTATATCCCATCAACAACACAGGGCCAATTAATTAAAATAGATGTAGAAACAACAAATCCTTATGGTTTTAATCCTGGAACAAAAGAAACAATCGAAAACGAAGAAAACATAAAGAAATATTATGTCGTTCCTAAGAAGTATTACTCTAATCGTTTAGAAGTCAGTGACGGAGTTTTTGCAGGATTAATTGCTGGAAATATTTGTTCAGACTGTATTAAACAAGGCAACTATAATCATGGCGTTCCTTTAGCTGCAGCCCGTTATGATGTTGTTCGTAATGAGAATTCGAAAGCAATAAGTGATGTTCGGCAGGAATTTGATGTTCTTGCTGCTAATTATGTAAATATAAATCCAGGTAATGCCAGTCTCTATTATGAAGTTGTTGAATGGTTTACAAACTTTATAGACCGATGGGGTATAACTCCTTTTCTACAGAAAAACATGGATAATGCATTCATTAACCTTCAGGTTCTTTGTGGAAAGGAAAAGAATTATCCTCTTTCATTAAAATCATTTAATCAATTCGAAACATATGTAACTCCACAGCAACTTTTAAAATCAGAAGAAATCAAAGCTGATATTCTTTTCTCAACAAATACGGAAAATGCTTCTCCTGATCTAAAGATTGATATTATAAATAAATTATTATCCTCAGAAGATTATCAGTCAGGGGCTTTCCAAAAGCGAGGAGCACTTTATCTGGAACAGGCATGGCTGGAAATACTTAACGAATACATGAATAAAAAAGAATATCAGACAGGAATTAAAAAAGCTGACGAAGCACTCACGCAGCTTCCACAAAATCCTAAAATCAAAAATATGCGTCAGTATTTCTACAGTAATTCAATTGCTATAATTCATAATAATTTTGCAAAAGAAGCAAATTCAAAAAAATACGACAAAGCTCTTCAAATTGTACAAGAAGGTCTTGAATTATTTCCAAACGATAAAACCCTAAAAAAAGATTTATCTGACTTACAAAAGCTTTTAAACCAATAAACGATACCTCACATGTTTCTATTGACAGATACATAACACCATGTTATTATGTTACTGTGAATAGAAACTAGCCTAAAATCGAGAATCCGTTAAAAAACGAGCTGCGACAGCGGGTCGTTTTAGGATTATCGAAAGAATGGCTCAAAGGCAAGCTGTGCTTGCCGACTCGTATCAGAATTAGGAGACATCTTATGAAGTTAACAAATTTACAACTCGAACAGATTCGCGCTCAGATTCGCCGCGTTAAGGCTTGCGGAAATCCTTTTTATACTGAGCGTTTTAAGAACGTAAATCCGGAAGACATTAAAACACAGGAAGATTTTGAAAATCTCGTGCCATTCTGCTCAAAGCAGGATCTCCGCGATGCATATCCACTCGGACTCGCATCAGTTCCAGAAGAAGAAATCGTACGTATCCACTCTTCAAGCGGAACAACAGGTTCTCCAGTAATCATTCCTTATACAAAGAAAGACGTTGAAGACTGGGCTACAATGTTTGCACGCTGTTACGAAATGGCTGGAATCACAAACAAAGACCGCCTTCACATTACACCAGGTTATGGACTCTGGACTGCAGGTATCGGTTTCCAGGCTGGTTGTGAAAAACTTGGTGCAATGGCTATCCCAATGGGACCAGGTAATACAGAAAAGCAGCTTCAGATGATGCAGGATCTTAAATCTACAGTAATCTGTGCTACATCCTCTTATGCACTCCTCCTTGCAGAACAGGTTGAAACACGCGGTCTCAAGGACAAGATTTGCCTTAAGAAGGGTATTATCGGTTCTGAGCGCTGGGGTGAAAAAATGCGCAACCGCATTAAGGATATTCTTGGTATTGAACTTTTTGATATCTACGGTCTTACAGAATGTTACGGACCTGGTATTGGTATCAACTGTCCGGGCGAAGAAGGAATCCATATTTTTGATGATTACATCTATATTGAGATTCTCGATCCTATAACTGGAAAACCTGTTCCTGAGGGAGAACTCGGAGAAATAACTCTTACAACTTTCGTAAAAGAAGGTGCTCCACTGTTCCGCTTCCGCACACACGACCTTGCAGCATTTATTCCTGGTGAATGTAAGTGCGGTTCAAAATACCCACGTATCACACCAATCATGGGCCGCAGCGACGACATGGTAAAAGTTAAGGGAAACATCATCTTCCCAAGTACAATCGAAGACGTAATCCGCAGTGTTCCAGGAACTTCAAGCGAATACCGCGCAGTTATCGAGCACGTTGATGGAAAAGATAAGATGACAATCTTTGTAGAAGTTGAAGGTGGTACAGACCGCACAGAAGCAGCCCTCACAATGACTTACAACTTCAAACAGAAGTACAACATGACTCCTGAAGTAAAAATTGTTGGAATCGGCGAACTTCCACGCAGCGAAAAGAAAACAAAGCGTATCGAAGACAAACGTTTCGACTAATAGATTTTCATAATAGCCAGCTGTATAATAGTTCTATGACAATCACAGAACTACAACAGCTGCTATTTGAATATGAAGATAAAAAGTATGCCGATTTTTCAGCAAAACTGATTCCAACCCTGCCACGGGAAAAGTTTATCGGCATACGCGCTCCAGAATATAAAAAAATTCTGAAGCGAATAAAAGATGATTCTGTAATTCCTGAATTTCTTAATACCCTTCCCCATTTTTATAACGAAGAAAATATCCTGCATGTTCAGCTGATAAACAAGATTAAAGATTTTGATGATTGTGTGTCTGCCCTTGAAAAATTTATGCCATATATTGATAACTGGGCTGTAAATGATGGTGTAAATCCCACTTGCTTTAAGAAACACCGCGCCGAACTGATTGGCCTTGTACAGAAATGGATTTCTTCAGAAGCAACATATACCCGCCGCTGCGGTATGAAAATCTTAATGTCAAATTATCTTGATGATGATTTTAAACCTGAATATCTGGATTTACCTGCAGACTTACGCTCAGACGAATATTATGTAAATATGATGACTGCCTGGTTGTTTGCAGAAGCATTGACCAAGCAGTGGGATTGTGCTGTGAAGTATATTCAGACTCACCGTCTGGATAACTGGACTCACAATAAAGCAATTCAAAAAGCCTGTGAAAGTTTCCGCGTACCAGATGAAAGAAAAGAATATCTGCGTTCTTTAAAAGTTAAAATCTGAAATAATTATTGATGTATTATTTACCCGGATAACTGATTTCGTCGCCCCAGCTTTTTACTTCTTCGTAAAAGCCCGGAACCTGCATAAGGCCATAGCCCCACAAAAATGCACGGTCTTTTTCTGAAAGTTCGTCCAGACCAAGCCACAATACTTCTTTAAGCGGTGGATTTTCATTTCCTTCTTCTTCAGGATCGTAGCCTAATATCGGTTCCTGATTATCCGGGACTTTTACTTCAAAGGCATATTCTGTTCTGTTATGACTGTATAATTCAGAAAGCTTGCGAACTATTGTGCCATCAAGGCCGCATTCTTCTTTGAGTTCACGGATGGCAGTTTGTTCTGGTGTTTCACCGTCTTCTATTCCGCCACCAGGAATTGAATAGAAATCATCCTTTCCTTCGCTTGGGTAATTTAATTTTTCTACAAGAATCTTTTTATTTCTGATTACAAAAGCTACACTTCGATTTTTCATTTTAACTCCATTTATTCTTAAATATTGTTAAATTATATCATAGAATAGGGAAATAGCCAGTTTTTAACCTAATGTACAGAGCTTTCCGCGAAAAATATAGCCGATTTTCATATAGCAGGCATTGGAAGATATCCTTGCATTGCGGCTTCTTGTCATAATGCGTGTGAGAACAAAGAAAGTGTACTTGTTTTTTTATTTTAAGTCTTTTTTATAATAAAGATAGAAAATCAGATTTACAAGCGATGTAATAATCCAGCTGAGCGGATAACTTACAAAAATTGTAAATGGTGAATGGAATTGCGGCATCTGGAAAATTACTCCAATCCAGAAAACACGGAATACACAGCAACCCAGCATTATCGAAATAACAGGCATAACTGAATGCCCGATTCCACGGATTGAGTTTCCAAGACAGTGCATAATTCCGCAGATGAAAATCGGCAGGAAGGTAACAGCCATTCGGCTGAGTCCCGCTTCTATTACATCAGGATTCTTTGTATAAATTGAAAGCAGCTGCCTTCCAAAAATATAAAACAGACTGCCGGCTATAAGACCGGTTACTGCCGTACAAAGAACACAAATTACAACTTCTTTTTTTATACGCCTTGTATTTCCCGCTCCAATATTCTGTGAACAGAAGGTCAAAGTGCCGGCAGTAAAACCGTTCATAATCTGATAAAGAAAATCTTCAAGACTAACGGCCGCAGAGTTTCCTGCAATCAGCGCAGTTCCAAACTGATTTATTGAAGACTGAATCTGTACATTTGAAATAGAAAACATCACGCTCTGAAGTCCGGCTGGTAAACCAACTTTTATGATTTCAATAAAGCTTTCACGATCAATAGCAAATTTTCTGAAGTCAAAATGAAAATCATCTGTTTCACGGATTAATAGTATAAGCACAAAAACTGCAGAATAAGTTTGCGAAATAACCGTAGCCCAGGCAACCCCCGCTACATTCATCTTAAATCCGATAACGAATAAAAGATTAAGCAGAAGATTTAAAAGCCCTGCACTGAACAGAATATAAAGCGGACGCTGTGTATCACCCTTTGCACGAAGCAAGGCACTTCCAAAGTTGTAAAGCATTGTTGCCGTAATACCGGAAAAATAGATTCGAAGGTATCGGGCAGAAAGTGGCAGAACCTCTTCTACCGTATGCATGCGAATCAGAATGAACTTAGAAAGAAAAAGTCCGAGCAGAGTAATACAGCCGCCACAGATTATCGATATCGCAATGGAAGTATGAACCGTCTTTTGAATTTTATCAGAATCTTTTGCACCAAAATGCCGGGCCGCAATTACATTAGTTCCAATCGCGAGTCCCATAAAAAGATTTATCAAAAGATTGATAAGAGAGGTACATGAACCAACTGCCGCAAGAGAAGCATCACCGGCAAATTGACCAACAACTGCTACATCCGCTGCATTAAATACAAGCTGAAGAAAATTCGAGCAAATTACGGGTATCGAAAATTTCAAGAGGTTACCGAAAATCGGCCCCTGAGTCATATCAAGCTGATTTTTTCTATTCATCAAGTCTACTTTAGAACTTTTTATCTTATTATGCTACAAAAAAAATTAATGGATAACTTTAATTGAGAAACCTTATCGCAGATGATAGAATTATGAAATGCACTTCTATTAGTGTATTAAAAAAATCAAATGAAGACCTGATTATTGCAATATTATTTCAGAAGGAGAACACAGCATGGAAATCAGAGACAAGAGAATTGATGACGGAAAAGCCTTTGACTGGGGAAAGACTTCAAAGGAATATGCAAAGTTCCGCGATATTTACCCGGAAGAGTTTTACAAAAAAATTGTAGACCGTAGTCTTTGCGTAAACGGCCAGAAGGTTCTGGATCTTGGAACCGGCACCGGCGTTGTTCCCCGCAATATGTATAAATACGGTGCTCAGTGGACAGGCACAGATATTTCTCCCGAGCAGATTGAACAGGCTAAATTACTGGCAGCAGACGGCAATATGAAAATTAATTTCATTGCAGCCGCAACAGAGCAGCTTGATTTTCCGAAGGAAAGCTTTGATGTAATCACCGCGTGTCAGTGTTTTTGGTATTTTGATCATGAAAAAGTTATGCCTGTTCTTGCTGATTTTCTTAAGCCGAACGGAAAGCTTGTAATCTTATATATGGCATGGCTTCCATACGAAGATAAAATTGCAGGCAAGAGTGAAGAGATGATTTTGAAATACAGTCCTAAATGGTCTGGCTGCGGTGCAACACGTCGCGAAAATTGGGTACCTGATGTTGCCTATAAATATTTTAATAAAATTGAACACGAAGAATATGACCTTATGGTCCCGTTTACAAAAGAAAGCTGGCACGGCCGTGTTAGAGCAAGCCGCGGAATTGGAGCATCACTTAACCCAGAAGAACTTGCAAGATGGGATGCAGAACACAGAGCCCTCCTCGATGAAATCGCTCCCGAGAAGTTTGATATTTTACACTACGGTGCAATCACAGTTTTACAGAAAAAATAGAAGAAAAACTATGACA
>JAEEGH010023062.1_pt1 | contig 12701 bp, 8 predicted proteins | sample 9134181 | NCBI WGS metagenome assembly JAEEGH01 (sample SAMN16246544, study PRJNA631951) | gut metagenome | biome: gut microbiome; feature: rumen; material: DP-attached | host: Bos | place: Iran: Karaj | collected 2018-10 | reverse complement strand
ACAATTGACCGTCATTTAGCCATCCTTGTGAAGGAGGGTTTGATAGAACATCGAGATTCTGATAAGACCGGTGGATATTATGCAAAATGAGGATGGCAATCCCTTGGCCACCTTTTGGCCACCTTTTTGACGATTTACTGGATTTTGATGTGCTATTTGAGTGCATAATAATTCATAAATCCTGAAATAACAACCATTTATACTTAATGGGGAATAATCAAGGCGTTTCTGTTCCGGGCACCAAAGAGTTTTGCAGAAGTCTCATAAAGAGATAATTGCAAAATTCTTTTTCTTTTTTTATCCCGTTTTTAGCCCCCTTTGGGTCGTCTTTTCGGGAAAACCTACTTGACTCTTTATATGAGCGAGGGAAAAGGACTCCCACAAACCACTTGGCCACTTTGATCGTTGTGCTGCCATCGGGATGTTTGTTTAAACCCAAATCGGTCATAAGGCTGAGTAGTCCTTCGGCAGGAGCCGTTCAAAAGCAAAGTGGAGACACATGAAATTGGAAGGCTGATAATAACCCTTTTTACTCTGTTTCCCGCATCGATGACCAATATGGACCCGGCCGCTCTTCTGTCGCCCCTTAGTCCTCAGTTCTCCCATCGTTCTCCCATCGTTCTTCCTCTACAAAAGGAGAACTGAGGATGAACTGAGGTCGAAGGGTGGGTGACCGAGCGAGCCAAGGACAGCGCGGAAAGGATTCGGGTGCAGGTTGGGGAGAATTTGCTGGGAGGGGTGTGCGTAGAAAAGGGGTGACGGAAATAACGGCACCGTTTTTGTCGTGCCCTGACTATAAAGAGCTGGAGTAGCTAAAGGGGGCTTCGATATACCCAAATAGGTCGTTAGAATTCCATCCCTGATTTTAATATTTTTGTAAATAATACAATACCAACCAAATAGTCGTTGTTTTTTTTCTGATGACGGTTATTAGAGAGGGGTCGAAATAACATGTTTTCCCGATTTAAAAAGGATTGCTATTCTCCTAATGACCGATTTGTATTAAACAAGTCATTAGGAACAGTTGATGATTTGTCAAGCAGTTTCAGGAGAACACTCATGAGGCACTTCAATTGATAGTTACGCCGTAGTTTTACCTCCTGTGAGGTATAACTATAAAATATAAGGAACGAAGAGGTGGGGATAAAAGAGCGACAGATGGGCTTTGGGAATGGGGGGCACCCATTTGGGGAAAGTTTTACTCATAAAGTCATGTCAGAATCTGGATGGCCGATATGAGTAGAGGATGGCGACATGGGAAGGAGGATGTTTTTTCTTCAGTAATGAGTCCTTTTTTCAGTTTTCTCAAAAAAAAAATTCCATATTAAAAAAAATGTGTATCTTTGCAATTGAAATGGTTCGAGAGACAAATGCCTTTTTAGGCAGTGTTTTGTTGGGCTTAAATTTATGTAATGGTATTAAAATTAGAATATTATAGAAAAAAAGATTTTGAGAGAAACAGGAGTTGAAACGGACAAAAAATCGGTTGTTTTATCGTGAAATTTGATTTTTTGCGACGTGATTTGTGACAAAAAAACAGAGAAAATTAAAAGAAAAAAATAATAAAAAAACTTAAAAAATTATTATCAAAAAATCATGAAAGAAAATTTGAAAAAGGAGTATTTCACTCCAATGGTTGAAGTGCTGAGCGCTCGCGTAGAGAAGGGTTTCCAAGTAAGTGGTGAACTGCTTCCTACTGGTAGCAATGAGAATCTCATTTCCAGTGGTGAGTCTCATGACGGCAGCGATTTCGATTAATTATTAACCCTTAAAAACATCAAAAAAAACACAAACAAAATGAAAAGAACTCTTATTTCCCTTTTTTCCCTTTTGGGACTTGCTATGGCTGTAACCTCTTGTCAGAAAGACGAAGGAGTTGCATCTTTTAATGCAGCCATGGAGCCTTGCATGTATCAGGATGGCAAGACTGTTTTGAACGGTGAAGGCGTTGAGTGGGTTGCTGGTGATGAGATTGCTGTGTTCGGTACAGCAGGTCGTGCTACATATGCCGCCCAGCCTCAGGCCCCCGCTACTACTGCTACTTTTACCCTTGTCAGTGGTAATGCAGGCAATGCACCCTATCAGGCTATTTATCCCGCCAGCATCGCTCTTGCTTATAACAGCATTGAACTGCCCGCAGTTCAGAACTCTGCTGATGGCACTATAGAGGCTTTACCCATGTATGCCGTTTCTAACGATGCTAATCTCTCTTTCAAGAACCTTTGCGGTGCTTTGAAGATTAACCTCATTGAGCCCGGTGTCAATGTTGTCCGTATCGATGTTACCACCGATCAGTATGTTAACGGTACCTTCAATGTTGCTATGAATGGTGATGCTCCTACCATCAGCATCGCTAATAATGGTTCATATACTGCTTCCTTGGTCTGCGCTACTGCTCAGGATATTACCAATGGCCATGATTTCTTCATGTACTTGCCTCATAACACCTATGAGTATCTGTCCATCACTATTACTGCTGAAGATGGTAGCACCTGCACCAAGACCACCAATAGCGATTTCATGGGTCTGAACGTTCAGCGCGGTGCTGTTACCGAGATTAACCTGAATGCTGACGATCTTAACTTCGTTCCTGCTGAAGATGACGCTCCTGCTGGTGCTATTAACGGTCAGTTCTCCATTAGCGCTACTAAGAAGGTTTACTTCGCAAAGGGTAATCTTCAGTATGTTGGTGCTACCGGTGAGTGGCAGTTTGCTGAGCATCAATATGATTTCCTCGGTGCTGACAATGCCAATCCTACCGCTAATTCCACTATCGACCTCTTTGGCTGGGCTGCCAGTGGTTATGATGGTAAATTCCCCTATATGAATAGCACTGACAACACTCAGTATGGCTTTGGTTACAACAGAAGCATCAACAATACCGATTATGATTGGGGTCACTTCAACGCTATCACCAATGGTGGCAATGAGGCTGGCGTTTGGCAGCTTCTCAGTGTTGATGATTTGAGATACCTCTTCCTGTACCGTGAAAACGCTACCCAGAAACGTGGTATTGGTAACATCAACGGTATCCCCGGCTTGATCCTTCTCCCCGACAACTGGACTCTTCCCGCTGGTCTCCAATTCACCTCTGGTGTGTCTTCCAACAGAGTTTGGACTCTCAACACCTATACCTTGGCTGAGTGGTCGAGAATGGAAGCTGCCGGTGCTGTCTTCCTGCCCGCTGCTGGTTGCCGTAACGGTGATGTTGTAAATAAGGTTGACATCGCTGGTTTCTACTGGTCCAACACCAGCAACAATACTGCCAAAGCTGCTGCTATCTATTTTGTCAACGACAGAGTTCTCTCTGCTAACCAGTATGAGAAACATCAGGGCAGCTCTGTCCGCCTTGTCCGTATCGCTGAAGACTAATTTTAAGTTCTTATATAAAAAGAGGATTCCCTACAGGAATCCTCTTTTTATTTATGTATTATTGACGCAAATATATGTTAAAGATGTTTTTTTGTTTCAAATTTGTGTCTGGAAATAGTGAGTCGTGCTAATGTAGATTGTCATGGGTGGCCTGTAAAAATTATAAAATAGCATTCGTCATTGCTTGATATATAAATAATTGTGGCATATTTCAACAACTATGGACATGCTTATTATGGGTACGTTGGTATTCAATCAAATAAGTATGGTTATTGGACACTAATAGTTGATATAGGTTCTCACTTTATGATTGGTAGGGAGTGATATTTGGCCATTGATGCCGTAGCTATTGGCTGTCCAGTAAGAAGTGGTGTAAAAGGGTATTGATTGCAGGCTTATTGGCGTTAGTTCGGAATGGTTTGGGTAGCATTAGCGTATAAGGGTTATGGTTCCTGTGGTGGATTTGTTTCCTAAAGGGGTAATAACGTCTTTGTAGCGACAATAGTAGGTGTAGACACCAGTGGGGCAGACAAGCCCTTTAGTTGAGGTTCCGTCCCAACCATTCGAGATTTGTGTGGTGTGGAACATAAGTGAGCCCCGACGATCGTATATCCACATTTCGAAATCAAGCAGTCCGATGGCGTGTGGCAGTAAAATGTTGTTGGTCGGGGCTGAGGGTGTGAAGATATTAGGGATGTATAATGCCACTTGGCGGAATGGTATATCGCGGGTGGCAGTGTCGAGGCAAGTTGGGGTGTAGGCCTCCATCATCAAATGTACAGTGTCACCCCAAGTTGGATCGCCATAAAATTCGACCCATTCTCCGTTTGGTTGTTGTCTGACCCCGTTAATGTACCAATTGCGACCGGCCCATCCTCCCCAATGGGCTTCGCGTGTGCCGGTGCTATGGTCTTCGGCAATGATGTGCATGTTGTCGAATGTGATTTCATCGGGTGTTACGTGCATTGCAGCAACTACTGTTTCGATAGGATTGACGGTGATGGAGCAGTTTGCCCGGCATAGTTCAGGCTCTTCCCGGTAGTCGAGGATGAGATTGTAGGTGGTGGGTTGTCGGGGATTGACGCGCACCCAACTTAGATGTTCTTGTCCGATTAGGGTACTGTCTGGCGGGTTGGCACTCCATTGGTAGAATGTAATCTGCGGGTATCCTCCAAGGAGGTCGTAGGCTACGATGGGTTTACAATGTTTGCGAAAGCCAATGCTGTTGTATGGTCGATCGAGCACGTTGAGTTTTAAGATGATGATACTATCGCAGAGTGTATCGGTGCGAGGAATAGTGTCAAAAAAGAGACCTGCGTGGTCGAGTATGCGTCCAAAATATAGTATGGAATCTCCTTCGCAGATGGTGTCAGATATTCTTACGACAGTGTCGTTGCAGGGGCGTTGAGCTGTAGTATTGGTTGTTACAAGGAATATAAAAAAAATGAAAGCGAAGAGTCGGCTCACATGGAGTGCAAACCGTGATTTGTGAAAAGGTGGTGTATGGCAGTTCTTTAGCATGTTTATATGCAACTATCGATGACCATTTGGTACAGCTGGTCTGTAGTGATGCCCATGGCACGGGCTTGTTTAGGTACAATGCTTTCGGCACTTTGCCCAGGGATAGTGTTGACTTCGAGGAAGTATAATTGGTTTCGTGTGGTGTCGTATATGTAGTCGAAACGGCAGATTCCACGGCAGTTGAGAAGGTCGTACAGCTGCGATGAGGTCTGCTGTATCTGTTGGGTGATGGCATCGGGGCACTGGGCGGGGGTGACCTCGTTGCTGAAGCCTTGGTATTTGGCTTCGTAGTCGAAGAATTCATGGTCGCCGAGGGGGATGATTTCGGTGATGGGGAAGACGTATTTGTCGGTTTTGGTGCGGAGAACACCGCAGTCGAATTCGCGACCGGTGATGCATTCTTCAACGAGCACTTGGCTGTCTTCGGTGAAGGCCTGCTGTATGGCGGGCAGCAATTGGTCGGGTGTTTTGACTTTGGTGGTGGCTACGCTGCTTCCGCCTGCTGCTGGTTTGACGAAGAGGGGATAGTCGAGTGCGGCATCGTCGATTTTGTCAAGCGAGGGTTTCGACATGTCGTAGAGGAGAACGGAACGGGCTACATTGACGATGCCGAAGCTTTTGACTACAGGGTTGCAGTAGCCTTTGTGAAAGGTGAGGGCGGAGGTATAGTAGCCGCAGGTAGTGTAGGGGATACCGAGCATGTCGAAGTAGCCTTGCAGCACGCCGTTTTCGCCGGGGTTGCCGTGGATGATGATAAAGGCGAGGTTGAAGCGGTCGACACCGGGGACGGTGAAGTCGTGGCGGTTGACAGGGATATGCTGGTCGTTGTCGGTCAGGCAGTACCATCCTTGCCGGTCGATGACGATTTTATAGACGTTGTATTTCTGGTGGTCGAGGGCTTCGTATACTTGGCATCCGCTTTGTATGGAGATGTCGTGTTCGCCTGAGTAGCCGCCCATGACAAGGGCAATGTTGGGTTTGTTCATTGGATTAAGTGTTTATATATGTTATAAGTTCTGAAAGATCATGTTTATATTGTAGAGGTGTTGATGGGGCGGTGCTGTGTGCGGCGGAAGGCTTTCTCTTCGTCGCGGCAGCGCTGCTGTGTGGCAGGCGACATGTAGGTGTCTTGGAATTGTTGCCAGATGATGTCGACGGCGAGGTCGGAGGGGTGGCACATGTCGCGGGCGTAGAAGCGGTAGTCGCGCAGTTGGTCAATAAGGATTTCGTAGGCAGGGAAGTATTCGAACGATGTGTTATTTGTTTGTGTAATTGAGGAAGATCCTTTCTCACAATTATTAGCGCATACACTAATGAGTGAGTCTATGGCAAGCAAAAGAATGGCTTTACTAAGTTGGTTTTGATGGAGACCGTCGGCAATATGGCGGATAGGGCTGACGGTAAAAATGACTGAGCATCTGAGTTGATATAGGTGGTTGAGCAGGGGTGTCCAGGTTTCGACTATAGAAGGAATGGTGAGCCGGGTTCTACAAAAGTGTTGTGGGGGAAGCTTGTGACAATTGGCAACGATGCGCCCTTGGTGTGAACCTATAGCAAGACGGTAGGTGAAAGCGGTTCCAAAGGTGATAAGGACGACAGGGCGTTTTTGTAGTTGTTGGTATGCAGTATGGATGGTCTGGTTGCATTGGTTGAGACAAATTTGTGGGTCGGGGTGGGAGAAACGGGTGTGGTGCATCCATGAGTGCCAAAGTCCGTCGTGCTGTATGAGCCATGAGGAATCGATTTCTTCTTGGTCAAGGGAGTGGTTCAGGGCTAAGGCAATTGAAAGGGGGTTATAGAGGGTGCCAAAGGGGTTGGTAAGGACATCGAAACCTGATTGTTGGAGTTTGAGACCTATATGGTCACTGAAGCATGAACCGATGAGCATCAATGGTGTTTGATGGTTGATGCGAATGGGAGAAGGGTTGACGGCGATGGGGGTGGAGAGTTGCATGGCGTTTTATCAGTATTGGGCGGATATAGGTTTGATGTCGAAGATTGGAGGGATGTTTTGGAGTTCGAAGAGCATGGCACGAGGGGAGACGAGGAGGTCGCGGGTTTTCATGGTTAGAGCGAGATTGTTTGCGGTGTCGATAATATGAGCCTCCATGGGAGTTTTACCACGGTGTTTTTTTGCGAGAGTTTGTAGTTCACGGCAGAGGTCGGGGGTTATGTCGGGAAGGTTAATATTGAAGTGGATGAGTTTGGTGTGATGGTCAAGGATTTCTCCAAGCATCGAGATAGATGTGATTTTGAGTGTGGGTTTGGATAAATAGGTGGTGCCGTCTTCCAGTGGTCTGGAGAATTGGCGCACAATGGCTTGGATGTGTAAGAAGAGATCTTTTTGGAAATATTGTTGGAATTTTAGGAATTCGCCTTTGTAGAGCCGTAATGTATAAGCACCGCTGTAGTCTTCGATGGTAAGTTGGCCGTATGGGTCGCCGTTTTTAGATGAAATACCATTTTTTGCATCAGTTACAATGCCTCCAAAGCGAATGTTTTTGCCGATAAGCTCATTGAGGTCGGCAAGTTCGGAACATTGGGTATCGGTAAAATATTGCATCTCGAATTTGAAATTGTCGAGGGGATGTCCGCTAAGGTAGAGCCCAATGACAGAGAGCTCTTCGCGACAACGTTGTACAACACTCCATTCTTCACATGATGGGATGTCTGGACGGGAGTCTTTTTTGATTTCTTCACTCATGTCGAAGATGGACATTTGTGCGTTGTCGGCGCTCTGCTTGTTGTGGAGTGCCCAACGCATCAGTTTCTCCAGAAAGGTGGGGGTGTTAGGGTTGTCGCCTTCGCGGTAGAAATATTGGGCTCGGTGCATGGAACCTATGCCGTCGAGAGCTCCAGCTTTGACGAGCGATTCGATGTTTTTGCGGTTTAGTGAGCGAAGGTCGGCACGTTCGAGGAGGTCAAAGATATCAATGTATGGGCCATTCTTCTCGCGTTCAGAGATGATAGCGGCCGCAGCGGCTTCTCCCATGCCACTGATGGCTTTCAACCCGAAGCGTATCTGCCCTTTGTTATTGACCGAGAAGTCCATATCCGACTCGTTGATAGAGGGTGGCAGGATTTCAAGACCGTGGCGGCGGCAATCGTCCATGAGTTCGGTAGTGCGCTTGATATCGCTCTGGCCACTGGTCATAACGGCGGCCATATATTCGGCAGGGTAGTGAGCCTTGAGGTAGGCCGTCTGGTAAGCTACCCACGAATAGCATGTGGCATGGGATTTATTGAAGGCATACGAGGCGAATTTTTTCCAGTCTTCCCATATCTTATGAAGTTTGTCTTTGGGATGACCGTTCTTCTCACCGCCCTCGTAGAACAGCACCTCCAGCTCATTCATCTTCTCAATCTGTTTTTTGCCCATGGCTTTGCGCAGGGTGTCGCTCTGTCCGCGGGTGAAGCCGGCCAACTGGCGGCTCAGCAACATCACTTGCTCTTGGTATACGGTGATGCCGTAGGTGTCCTTCAGGTATTTCTCCATGCAGGGGATGTCATACTCGATGGGCTTGCGTCCCTGCTTGCGGTCGATGAAGTCGGGTATGTAGTCCATGGGACCCGGTCGGTAGAGGGCGTTCATGGCTATGAGGTCCTCAAACACGTGGGGCTCCAGCTCGCGGAGGTACTTCTGCATGCCGGCGGACTCAAACTGGAAGGTGCCGACGGTGTTGCCCTCGCAGAAGAGTTGATAGGTCTTTTCGTCGTCGATAGGTAGGTGGTCAATATCAATGTCCACACCGTGGTTCTTCTTAATCATCTGGATGGCATTCTTGATGATGGTGAGGTTCTTTAACCCTAAGAAGTCCATCTTGATGAGACCCACTGTTTCAACCACATGACCGTCGTATTGTGTGACAAGAACATCCTGTTTGCTTTCCTTATCATAGATGGTGCATACGGGAGCGATATTGGTAAGGTCGTCCGCACCAATAATAACACCACAGGCATGGATGCCCACTTGTCGGTTAGTGTCCTCCAGTTCGGCAGCGTAAGTGAGCATGTTCTTCAGCTCGTCGTTGCCGGGATCCTCCATGATATGTTTTAGTTCGGGGATGTATTTATAGCAGTTGACTAAGTTCACCTTTGGCGATTTGCCTTTCTCGTCCTTGATATTGTCGGGGAAAGAGCGGTCGGGGATATACTCTTTGAGTTTGTTGACGGTCGAAAGTTCTATTTTCTCTACACGCCCCACATCGGCAATGGCGGACTTGGTGGCCATAGTGCCATAGGTAATAATATGTGCCACCTTCTCTTTGCCGTACTTGTCCGTAATCCAGTCCAGCACACGTCCGCGTCCTGCATCGTCGAAGTCCACGTCGATATCAGGCAGCGAAATACGGTCGGGATTGAGGAAACGCTCAAACAGGAGGTCGTACTTCAAGGGGTCAATATCGGTAATCCATAAACAATAGGCAACCACACTACCTGCTGCTGAACCACGTCCAGGTCCCACACTCACTCCCAACTTTTCGCGTGCACCACGGATATAGTCGGCCACGATGAGGAAGTAACCGGGGAACCCCATGGTTTTGATGGTGTGCAATTCGAATATAATACGCTCCCGCTGCTCGTCGGAGAGGGCGGCCTTGATGTCGGCTATGTCGGAGCCTTCGGTCAGGTCGGGTCTGTCGGTCAGGTACCTTTTCCTTGCGCCCTCCCAGAACAGTTTCTCTAAATAGTCAGCCTCGAATTTGATGCGGTACAGCTTGTTATATCCGCCCAGTTTCTTTATCTTCTTCTCGGCGTCGGCTTGGCTCAGCACCACCTCGTGCTTCTCGTTCTGGGTAAACTCGTCGAAGAGCTCCTTTTCGCTGATGCGGCTGCGGTATTCGGCCTCGCTCCCGAAGCTTTCGGGGATGTCGAACATCGGCATGATGGGGTCGGAGTTGATGCTGTACACCTCCACCTTGTCGGCTATCTCCATGGTGTTCTCCAGTGCCTCGGGGATGTCGGAGAAGATTGCCTCCATCTCCGTCGGGGTCTTCAGCCACTCTTGCTTGGTGTAGTGCAGACGGTCGGGGTCGGCATAGTCTTTTTGTGTGGCAAGGCAAATCAGGTGGTCGTGCGCCTCGCCGTGCTCCTCCTCCACAAAATGTACGTCGTTCGTAGCGATCAGCTTGATGTTATGTTTGCGCGCCAACGCTATCAGCACTGGGTTCACCTTCTCCTGCATTTGGTAGGTCAAGCGGTTGGCGTTGGGCTTGTCCGTCTTGTGGCGTTGCAGCTCGATGTAGTAGTCGTCGCCAAACACCCGTTTGAACCATAGCACCGCCTCCTCGGCCTTTGCAAGGTCCCCTTTCATAATCAGCTGGGGGATTTCGCCGCCCAGACAAGCCGAGCAGACTATCAGCCCCTCGTGGTACTTTTCCAGCACATTGTGGTCGATACGCGGACGGCTGTAGAACCCGTCGGTGTAGGCAATCGAGGCCAGCTTGCACAGCGAGTGATAGCCCTGCTTGTTCTTCGCTAACAGGATGAGGTGGTAGCCGCTGCTGTCCACGATGCGTTCGCGTCCCGTCTCGGGGTTCAGCTCCTTCACATCCTTGTCCTTGTCGTACAGCGTGCGTCGGGCGCAGTAGGCCTCCGTGCCGATGATGGGCTTGAAGAACTGCCCCTTCAGTTGGTCAATCTTGTATTCGGCCTCCTGCTTCTCCTCCAGGGTGGCGCCGTCGTTCTTCAACACCGCCTCCTGTTCCTTTATCTGGTTCTTCACCTTGCCGTTCTCCTTCTCAATGGTATCGACAAAGTCTTTGATACCGAACATATTGCCGTGATCCGTCAGAGCCATGGCATACATCCCGTTCTTCTTGGCTTTCTTTATCAAGTCGCCAATCTTCGACATGCCGTCAAGCATCGAATAGTGCGAGTGAACATGCAAGTGTGTAAAGTTCATAACAGTATGGAGGGCTATATTTGTTTATTACAGAATGCAAAGGTACGAAAAATATTCCGAACAACTGTTAATAACAGTCATAAAAAATGCGAGGTGTCTTTTTTCTATGTCAATTCGCGGATTATGCTTATTTTTGCATCGTGAATACAATAATCGGTTATGACTAGAAAATACTCTGCCACAATTATTTCTATAGCTTTGACCCTTGGCTTTTGCTGTGTCGTCGGGTCGGTTTCGTGTCGAAACAGTCGTGTCGCGCAGGCTGAAGATGTAATACCTGCACAACCCGACTATGCCGACAGCACCCAATGGTACATCACCCAGCGCGATGCTCCTGTCGACCTCTTCTATATCATCTCCACCGAGACGGGCGACTATACTATTGAAGGTATTCCCTGCCACTATGCCGACACCCGCAACGACAGCATCCGGCAGCTCCTTTTCGGCGAGATGCAAGGTGTCGACCAGCTTCTTTCTGGCAGCCTTAACTACTACTCCCCCTACTACCGTCAGTGTACACTGCAGACCTTCACCTCCGACAGCCTTGTTGCCGCCCGCATGCCCATTGCCATGACCGACTGGCGCAAGGCCTTTGCCCACTATCTCGCTCACTTCAACCAAGGTCGCCCATTCATCTTGGCGGGCTTCAGCCAGGGCGGAATGGCTGTTGTCGACCTCCTCGGGCAGATGGACTCTGCCACCCTCAGCCGCATGGTGGCCGCCTACGTTATCGGGTGGAAGGTTACTGACGACGACCTTGCCATGTCCTCTAATTTCCGTCCTGCACACGACAGTGCCGACTTCGGGGTCACCGTATGCTACAACTCAGTCCGTGACAACCGTTGCACCATACCCATGATCAGTGAGGGCAACAAGATGACCGTCAACCCTGTCAACTGGCGTACAGATGCCACCCCCGCCACGCTTGTCAGCCCCATTTCGCCCGACACCCTTACCGTCACCCTCGACACCGCCACCATGCTATTGCAGGTTCAGGGCTACAGCGGAACGGATTATATCATCCCCCTCATCGGTCGCGAAGGCAACTACCACGGTCTCGAAATCTCCCTCTACGCCCCCTCCCTCCGCCGCAACATGGCCCTTCGAGCTGAGAGATTCTTAGTACAGCAGAAACAATAGCGATCATGCATACAATCAGAGATAGCATCTATTTCACCACCATCACGCTACTTTCTGAGACAGGCATCTTCAGGAGCGAGTCCCGCAAGAGAACTGAGCTATGGATCACATAGATGGTGTCCTGCTGCTCTAACGGGATTGTCAGCCTGACCCTGCCGTCGGCATCAGAGACAGCATTCGCCCCTGCTATTGTGACTTCGACACCTGCTTTTCCTGCACCTTCCTCAGTGTCCCAAAGAGTGAGTATGACATTACCATAGGGTATTGGGTCGCGCTTGATGCTTAGCAACAGTTCCTCCATCAGCGTCATGGTGGTGTCCAGCGTTAACCAGTTGCCACATACCATGGTGATACGGACAGGCTGCCCGACAGCACTGTGTGGGATATTGGCAAAGCGAGCTATGTCGTTAATGTCATCCAGTGTGTCTCGCTTCGTCTCTTTGTCGAGGGTGATGCTTACCACCGCCTTTTTCAGTGGTGGCAGATGGTTGTTGTGTGTCGAGATCTCTTGCAGTCGCACGCACACATCCACAGGTTGGTTGGCCCGCCACACACCGATGATGGCAGCGATAACCGCCACGACCGCTATTACACCAAGGACGCACCGACGGCGCAGCAGCCGTTTGTGTCGTTGCCACAAGCTGTCGAACTCCACGCCTAGCAGTTTGGTGATGAGCTGCACGTTTGCCCGTTCTCGGTTGACCCACGGCCAGCGGCTCACCCGCTCATGGATGTTGGCTCCCAGCTGTTCGGGGATGCCCAA
>JAEEGH010023061.1_pt1 | contig 12701 bp, 13 predicted proteins | sample 9134181 | NCBI WGS metagenome assembly JAEEGH01 (sample SAMN16246544, study PRJNA631951) | gut metagenome | biome: gut microbiome; feature: rumen; material: DP-attached | host: Bos | place: Iran: Karaj | collected 2018-10 | reverse complement strand
TGCCTGCGCATCATGCGACGGGCAGAGCGTCGAGGCCTCGCATTCCACAACACACACCTCATCCTCACAGACTACCTCGCCGAGGGCCTCACCACCCGCAACCACCGCCGTTCGCTCATCGAGCGGCTCCGCATCATGGCCCACCACTTCGGATGGCTACCTGCCATTGCCGCACACCTCTGGTTCGTCATCCGATTCCCGTTCAAACGGTAAGCAACCCCGCAGCCCCTTTTTTACTGCTGCGTCTCTGCCCCTTGATTTAGTATCATATTCACAATGGTGACGGCATCCGTGATGCTCACTTTCCCGTCGCCATTCACGTCGGCTTTCAGACTGCGAATGTCTATCTCGCGCGTCAGCGGTTCGGAATCCAGATAGCCCTCCTTCTTGGCAATGACGGTGAAAATAAACGTGGTGGGCAGCGTAACCTCTGCACCCTCGCCCTTAGAGGTAATGCGATAACTGAACGTCACACCCTCCGTCGCGCAGCTGAAGGACGGCTTGCCGTTGGTGTAGGCGAAGGTAGGAGTGGCACACTTCTGAGGTTCAACATCCTCTTTCGGCAGCGGCCTGATGTCCGAGAACTTGTTCCAGGGAGCGGTGTTATGATAGGTTATAATCGAAGCCTCTGGGACATACAGGGGAATATCGTAGGCATTGAAAACATTATCAGTTATGGAAAGTGGTGTCTCCGACAGCACTTTGACACCCCTCAATGCGCTGCAGTAAAAGAAAGCTTCACTTCCGATGCTGGTCACGCTTTTGGGAATGGTGACTGAGGTCAGGCGGCTGCAACCCCGGAAAGCATTGTCGCCGATGCTGATCACGCCGTTGGGGATTCGTGTGTTCTTGCAGCCGACTATGAGGGTATTTGTCTTGGTCTCGATAATTGCATTACAGTTGTCACGTGAATCATATTGGGGATTGCCATCTTCTACCTTCAGTTCTTCCAGGTTGACACAGTAAGAGTATTTGCAACTTATTGTGTTTCAATTTGTTTTGCTCAAAACGGTAGAAAAGTGGTTGTGTGGATTCTATTGAAGAAGAAAACAACGAAGATTTAACGTTTTTAACATTTGAAAACCACAAAAAGTAATCGAATGTGCAATGATTCGTTTAATTTGGCTACATTTCATTTTTGAGAACATAATATGGTTTCAAAATGTGGAAACGACAAACAAAATCTTATGGAGATGTAGTTCAAATGATAACAAACTCGCCTTTTTCAGCCAAGAAAACTTAATTTCAAGGGAAAATACATTGTTGTTTGAAAGAAAAATAGTATCTTTGCGGTCGGAAATATTTGCAATCATTCCGACCAAAATCAAACCAATATCTATATGCAAGACGCTGTAGTTAACAAGATTAAGAGCAAGATTGCCCACGGCAAGTTTGGAGAGGTTTACTTCGTGTCGTCCTTTCCACAATATGATGTGGAGTATGTCACAAAGCTTTTGGCAATCTTTGAAAGGGAAGGTATTATCAGCCGTATAGCAAAGGGGGTCTATGTCAAGGCGCGTAAGACTCGCTTCGGTGTCCTATACCCTTCTGCCTTTGAACTGGTGTCAGAGATTGCCAAAAGAGATAAAGCAGTAATCATTCCTACGGGAGCCACTGCCGCAAATCGTCTCGGCTTCTCTACCCAGGTTCCCATGAACACAAGTTTCCTAACTACCGGCTCTGGTAGGAAATTGAGTCTTGGAAATAGGACTGTTACTTTAAAACATGGAGCACCAAGGAATTTTGCCTTTCGAGGGAAGTTAATGCAAGAACTGGTACAGGCATTGCGTAGCATCGGCGAAAACAACATCACAAAAGAAGATGAAGGGCAGATTGCAAAGCTGCTTGCAGAAACTCCCGAAAAAGATACAATAGAACATGATTTGCTTTTAGCACCAGTTTGGATGAGGCAAATAATCAAAAGAAACATTAAAGGACAAGACAATGAGTAAATGGATAGACTTCTCAATAGATGAGCGTAGAGCAATGATACAAGCCGTCAGTCAAGCAAAGCAGATAGATGAAGCCTCTGCTGAAAAGGACTGGTGGGTAACCGCTGTTCTTTATGCCATGTTCCATACCAGCATTAGCGAATACCTATTGTTCAAAGGTGGTACAAGCCTTAGTAAGGGATGGAACATCATCAACCGATTCAGTGAGGACATAGACTTGGCTCTGAGCCGTGACTATTTCTTGAATGTGAAGAAACTATCATGTGCCAGTTGTACCTCTAACACGCAGATACATAATCTCCGTGAAAAAGGACAGGACTTTCTTCTTGGAGAGTTTAAATCGGAGTTGGATAATAAGCTAAAGGCTTTTGGGCTTGACGTGACCGTACTTGGCGACAATGAAGTATTGAATGAAAGCGGAGAACCGAGAAAAGTCCCTCATGATAAAGATCCGTCTGTTCTTTACATTCAATACTCATCGCTTTATAATAGCCAAGCCTCATATGCTGTGCCTACTATCAAAATAGAGATTAGCGTATTGTCCATGTCGGAGCCATTTGAAATGAGACGTATATCATCGTTGGTGGAACAAGTCTTCGATGGGGAAGATGTGGATTCAGATTTCGTTCAAACCATCCGTACCGTCAGTCCTGCAAGGACTTTTCTTGAAAAAGCGTTCCTGTTATGCGAGGAATACCAGAAGGACAAGCCGAGGACGCACCGCATGACTCGCCATTTCTATGACTTGGAGAAACTGATGCAAACCCCATATGGAGAAATGGCACTCAAAGATATAGCTCTCTATCATGAGATTGTGGAGCACAGACGCAAGTTTTACCATGTAGGCTATGTGGATTATGACAAGGAACTACCAGCCAACATTCAGATTGTGCCCGATGAAGAACTGATGCCAGCTTATGAGACTGACTACAATGAGATGAAGGAAAGTTTCATATATGGGAAGTCTCTGGATTTCAAAGAACTGATGCAGAAGATGGCAGAATTACAAGAGTGGGTAAGAAACATAAAGAAATAACCTTTAAGACAGTTTATTGATAACAAGAATTACAAAATTAATTAGGCATGTATATTTCTCATATTAAAATCAAAGGATTCCGTAATTTCAAGGATACCGATGTCGAATTTAACGACGGTATCAATATTCTGATAGGTCATAATAATGCAGGCAAAACTAACTTGCTGAAGGCATTGCAATTGGTAATAGAACCACATTACCGCTACAGGAGACTAAACACCAATGATTTCTGCAAGGATGTAACTCTTGAAAATCTGAAAAATCAATCACCGTCAATTACAATATCTGTTACATTCAAAAATAGTGGTATAGAATATAATGAACAGGAAGAAGATTTAAGAGTGATTGCTAATTGGTTTACTGATATGGAGAATGGCTATACGGCTATGTTGACTTATCGGTTCTACTTGCCAGCAGAAAAGGAGGATGAATATAAAGCGGCAATGGCCGATATTGAAGACATAAAAGTTGGTTGGGGTATTCTTGAGAATGACTTTCTAAGGTACTATGTTTACAAATTACTTGCTGGCCCCCTTGACAATCCCATTCAGCCTGAAATGGATAAGTTGGAACGTTTTGACTTCCAATTTTTAGGTGCTATGAGAAACGTAGAGGATGATATGTTCTATGGGCGGAGCACCATGTTGAAGGATGTTCTTAACTTTTTTATAGACTATGGGATAAAGACAAATGATGAGAAGACTAAGGAAGAAAAGGAAACAGAATTAAAGGAGGTAAGGCAAAACTTCGGTGATGAAGCTTCTGCCCTTATGACTTCATTATTGGGAAGATTGTCGGAAGGGAAAGATGTTATGCTTAACTATGCTCATGAGACAGGAGCATCTTTCAATAATGCTTTGCCAGACTTTAAGAGTACGCTGACAGAACTGGATTTGTTTTCCGCATTGAAACTCATTATCAAATATGGTGAAGATATTGAAATTTCAGCCACACATAACGGTTTGGGCTATAACAACCTAATCTATATGTCTCTTCTGCTTGCCAAAATGCAGGCTGATGCCGATGGCAGCTATATGGGGGATAACGCAAAAGTGTATCCAATACTTGCTATTGAGGAACCAGAAGCTCATTTACATCCAGCTATGCAGTACAAGTTTCTTAAGTTTCTTGACAAGAATCTGAAAGTAGATCACAAAGTGCGTCAGATTTTCATTACAACTCACTCCTCGCAGATTACAGCCGCAGTCAAGTTGGATGATATAATATGTTTGCATAAAGGTGAGGATGGGGTTACAAATGTTTGCTATCCAAGCAAGGTGTTTACGGATTCTGATGATGATAAGAAATCGAAGAACTATGTTCAAAGATTTTTGGATGCAACAAAGTCGGACATGCTTTTTGCTCGAAAAGTTATTTTGGTAGAAGGTGTTGCAGAGGCTTTACTGATGAGTACACTTGCACGCTATGACGGGAAATCACTGGAAGACCAGCATGTGGCAGTAGTAAATATCAACGGCAGATATTTTGATCATTTCGTAAAATTGTTCAATACGGAGGCTTCACCTAATGCCATACCTAAAATGGTGGTATGTATCACAGATAGAGACCCTGTAAGAAAGAAGAGAGAAGCAAATAGTAAGTTTGTGGCTTGTTATCCATTCGATTTGCATAAAGATAATGAAACCACTGAATGCACCTCTGCCTATGCTTGTCACGCTGTTGGGAATATCTATGGAAGTCAGGCCTCTACAGCCTGAGAATGCACCTCTGCCTATGCTTGTCACGCTGTTGGGAATGGTTACAGTGGTCAAACCGCTACAGCCTGAGAATACTGAATTGCCAATGCTTACCGTTCCATCTTTGATAATAATCTCGGCGTTTTCCAGCTTGTTTCCTTTGTATGCATATGCCACTTTCCCCAAGTACACAACTCCATCCTCTTGATTGTTGTAAATATTATCGTAGAAAGGAGTCTTATAGTATTTGTAAATCGTTTTATATCAACCACTTGCACTTTAAACGGTAGAAAAGTGATGACGTAGATTCTATAGCTGAGAGAAAATGATAAAGATTTAACGTTTTTAACTATTTTTAGGTAAGGGGGCAGGAGCCTTTTAAAAGACCGAATAGTTACGTGAGAATCTATTGTGGTATCAATAACTTGAACATCTGATTCATTATCAATATTCAAATTAAAAAATAAAAGAGCCCGAGCTCGAGGCTCTTTTATTTGAGACTTCATAAGTCTCGACATAGGGTTATGTGTGTGAAAGTTCATTGAGCTCCTTACCCTATACTCATTTGGTCGCATACACTAATCACGAGTAAACCTCCTGACTAATTTTTGCGTTTAGTTCTTTAGTGATGTCAATACCAGTCCATTTCGTAAACATAAACTTTTGATGTTTTATGTATTCTACAATTGCTTCACCTTCGGGTCTTGAAACGCCTACTTTTTGAAGGAACTTAACTCTAATACTTGGATAAATGTAAGGACATGTAGCCATATCTAATGCAAATATCACAAACTCGGCAGAAATTTTTCTTCTGTTTACAGGCACATCTTCTATACGCTTTAAAGTACATTCAATGAGGTTTTTCTTTAATTCCTTATACTGATCTGAATTTCCAAAGTAATAAATCAAAATCGTTACAGCCAACATATTCAACTTTGGGATAGTTCTTACAGAACCATCATCATTGTATATAATTTTAAGGTATTTCTCTATTTCCTGCTTGGTTAGATGATACTTTTTGTTCATACTGCGTAGTATGATTAGGAAATATAGTGTCTCCATTTGCACATTCTCGTCCATCGGTGCAGTTTGAAGAACCATGCTTATTTGTAAGCATTCGTTTAAATACACGTTGTAGCAGTTGTAGTGTCGTTGTACCTTTGCAGTCGCAATAGTGCACACAACTACAACTGTTATTGTATCATGACAAAAGAAGAGTTTGAAGTATTACAATTGAACTTGCAACAGAGCGGCAAGTCTGTCAAGGATTACCTGCATGAAGCAGGTGTAAACTATTCCACCTATAATTACTGGCGTAAGAAGCTTTTGGTAAAGGATAATCCAAAACCGGAACTTGCCCCCATCAGTTTTACCCAGCATGCTGACCCCGTATTTTCCAGTTCCGTACCTACAGGTGCAACACTTTTGTTCCCCAATGGTCTCCGTGCCCACTTCGGCAGTGGCACAGAGGATGTGTTGCGCGATCTGTTGGACAAAAGCCTTGTGAGCCATGTTCTGCCTGAATGACACGATGCGCTACTGGCTGTGTCCCGGGCGGACCGACATGCGCAAGGGTATCAGTTCTCTCTGCGGCGTGGTGCATGAGAAGATGAGGAGTGACGTACGCAACGGCGACGTGTTTATCTTCATTGGTTCAAGTCGTAGGCTGATGAAGCTGCTCCATGCCGAGGACGGGGGCATGGTGATGTATGTGAAGCGTCTGGAAGCAGGCCGCTTCAAGCTGCCCGAGTATGACGAGAACACGCAGAGCTACCAGATGGAGTGGCGTGACCTTGTGGTAATGGTCGAGGGTATACAGGAGTCCTCGGATCAGCGACTCAGGCGCCTTCGTGCTCAACGCAGGGAGTATGTGGTATAGGCAAAATGCCGATTACAAACATATTACTGATTATTAATTATTTATAACATAAAACATTCTTTATTCCCAGATATTTTTCGTACCTTTGCACTATATTTAAAAGGTACGGACAATGGAAGAAAGAGACATGCTCATGCAGACAATAGAGTCGCTCAACGCCTCTATCCAGACATTGTCTGAGAGCCACAAGAAGGAAGTGGAATCCCTCAACGCACGCATCAAGGAACTGACGGCTCAGGTTGCATGGCTGAACCGCCAGCTCTTCGGGCGCAAGTCAGAGAAGCTCCCCGTCATAAATCCCAACCAGCTCGACCTCTTTGCCGGCATGCTGCCTGAGAATGCGCAGCAGATAGCCGATGCCCATGACGAGGCAGTGGAGAAAATCATTAAGACCAAGGAAGAGCGCCGTCAGGAGAAGAAGAACCGCATCATGATGGAGGACCTGCCCGTGCTGGAACAGGTGATCCTCACACCGGACAATCTCGACAGGAATCTCTACAAGAAGATTGGCGAGGAGGTGACACGTGTCGTGGAGCACAAGCCCGGCCAGCTGTACATCAAGGAAATCATCCGCGAGAAGTGGGGGCTGAAGGACAACACATCAATCGCCCCCAAGGGCATGAGCAGTGTGCTGATAGCCCCCATGCCACTGCTGCCCATCTACAAGGGCATAGCAGGAGCCAGCCTGCTGGCAGAGATCCTGCTGCAGAAGTATGAGTACCACATGCCGTACTACCGTCAGATCAAGCAGTACAGCCACCTTGGCATGAAGGGCCTGACGGAAAGCACCGTGGACGGCTGGTTCAAGCAGACAATGGAACTCTTGAAGCCCCTCTATGAGGCACTCAAGTCAGAAGTTATGAAGGCCGACTACGTACAGGCAGATGAGACCACCACGCCGGTCATCAACAAAGAGACCCACAAGGCTGCAAAGGAATACCTCTGGATGGTGAGGGCTGTGATGGAGCGGCTGACACTCTTCCATTACGACCAGGGCTCCAGGGCGGGAACGGTGATAGAGTCGCTGGCAAACAGATATAACTTTAAGGGCTACCTACAATGTGACGGTTTTGCGGGCTATGAAACAGCCTTCAAGACTAACCCCAACGTGCATCTTGTCAATTGCATGGTACATATCCGTCGTCACTTCGAGCAGGCACTCGACGAGAACCGCCCTATGGCTGAGCATGCCCTTGGTGAGATACAGCACCTCTACAAGATAGAGCATATGTGTGACGATGCAGGTCTGTCCCCCGAAGAGCGGAAGGCCAAGAGACAGGAACTATCCAAGCCCATCATGGAAGCCATGAAGCTGTGGATGGAGACAGAGGGCGTGAAGTACAGCGAGTCATCACAGACCGGCAAGGCCATCACCTACGCCTATACCCGATGGGACAACATGATGCGGTATCTGGAGGACGGAAGGCTGCTGCCTGACAATAATCTTGCCGAGAATGAGATACGTCCCGTCACGCTGGGCAGAAAGAACTACCTCTTCTGCGGTAACCATGAGGCTGCACAGAACATGGCGGTCGTCTGTTCACTACTGGCAACATGCAGAAACCATGATGTCAATCCCCGAGACTATCTGAATGATGTCATCAGCCAAATGCCCTATCATACAAAGGCATCACATGAGGAGCTGTTACAACTGCTACCGCATAAGTGGAAACTTACACATCCGAAATCTGTCATGACTAAAACTGCATGATATAGGTATCACATATAGGTACAAGAAAAATACAATAGCAGCTACAGTCGTTGGTGATTGTAGCTGCCATTGTTATAGTATATAGGTGTTAACACCTGTAGTTTATCGAATGCTTACGCTTATTTCATCGCGGATTTTTTTGAAAACGATCTCGCGTGCATATTCTGTGAACCTGCGCACAATTGCCTTCTTTTTGTTTGTCTCTATAGTGTAATCATTATCCAAATATATTCTAATGATATTAAGTATCTGTATCACTTTGAGCGTAGTGTTGATTCGCTTACTATTGGCGTATAAAAAGAATACCGCATCAAGGATATTAAAAAGATACTTAGAAATATCCTTTTCTAGTTGTTTCCTTTTTTTCTCCGCTTGTTCATGCAGGCCTGACAAATCTGAACTTGACAATGTTAGAGATAAGGTTTTATAATATCGGTCAAATTTTTTTAAGGATTTTTCCAACTTAATAGCGAGTCGTGCCATTGTGTAATTCAGAATATCTTTAGGCTCTACGCCATTAGTAGACACTATTGACTTGAAACGCTTATTGAAGTCTGTCGCATTCAGGCGGAAATAGATATCGCTTTCTATGTTTTTTAATGCTTTCTGCAAATCAACCTTTACAATTCGTTTCGTCTTTCTCTTCTGACAAATCTTGTTCTGCTTGCTCAATTTCTTCTTCAGATAAAAAATCCTCTTCAGGTTCTTCAGTATATAGTTTTATAGCATCATCCAGTAAATCATCCAAAGCAATCTTTGCCCTTGTAATATCAGTAACGAAAGGCCGGTCTATGACCTTGTTCTTTTCTTGGCTCAGACTTAATTTGAATTCTTTGAGATATGATTGAAATAATAGCTCTGCTTCAGTTCTTATGGTGTCATCGTTATAGAAGAAAAAATAGTCATCTACATAGCGATAACACTCGTAATCCACCTTATTTCGGTAGCCTTTTACCAACATCTGCTGTTCTACCATATGGTCAATATGCTGCATTATGACCTCTGCAAATAAACGTGAGCATTCCGGGCCAATAACTATGCCATTTGTCTCGTTGTAATTCATTTCTTGCATCATCCTGTCCCAAAAAGCGCCCACAGAACCATCAAACTTGCCTCCAAATGTATCTTTATATATATCAACACCGCCACTAATAGCCCAAGCGATGGAATGCGTGTAAATGCTGTCGAAACATTTTTGTACATCCATCTTTAATAAGTGAGCAAACTTCTTCTCTGCACGTTGGTACCGATAATCTTCATAGAATTTATAGATATTTGTATAGCGTTTGTAACTAAAAAATGTTTTCAGATTCTCATATTCATTAAAATACATCTCCATCTTATCCGTCTTTCTACCTAATAGTACATGATGGAGTCTGTCTTTATAATAGAAGTAGCACGCTACCTTGTTAGGATAACGTATGGAGAAATGGCTCTTACTGCAGAGATATATAATGGTGTCTTTGAATTTGTTATAGAATTCAACAACTTTTATTTGGTTGGCTGGATGAATCAAAGACAGATATCTATGTTGGAGAGGCTTGTGTTGGATACTATACACGAATGAAATGTGTTTCAGATCGTATGATTCGAGTTGCAGACTATCTGTACCCTCGAAATCTGATACTTTATGACAGAACAGTATAGCCAATAACCCCATAAGTCCTTTTTCTTCGGTCTTATTCCAATGAAGCACATCTTTCCCATCAGTCCCCAACTCAATCCAAATACCATTACTCACCAGAAATTTGTAGAAATAGCGATTACTGAATATCAATGGTAGCTCATATGGTAGAACGTCAGAGAACACAACACGCTCCTTCTTATATCGAAGTCTTATTTTCTTTCTTTTCATAGCCATTCCTCCATTTCCTGAAGACGTTGAAGACTAAACGTGTACATCTTACGCTCTTTCCATCTTTGTTTGATGTCAATTTTGCCTATGCGCTTGGATAATTTTGACTTTATATTAGCACAATCTATTAAACCAGCATAAGGGTCTATAGAACATCCATAGAGATATAGTGTAAGCTCATCAAGGTCTTCTATACGGTCAAGCAGGTCATTACTATAGTACATTCCGACCTTTACACTACTCTTTGATTTGAATAACTTGAAATTACCTGTAATCATATTCAAGGAATCAAGCAAATCTCGATAAGCTTGTTTAATGTTGCATTTGCTCATAGTCTTAAAATGGGCTATAGCATTGTCTATCCTTGTACGGTATCTTTCCTTTTTTGAATCTGATAATCCAAAAGAAGCGGTTAGTTTTTTCCCTTGCCGGTTCATATACAGACAGTAACCCAAATAATTCATTGTAACCTCTACATGATTTTCCATTGTAAAATCAATGATATAGCACTTTCCAGATCCATCGTTTGGCTGTTTAAGGGTTAAACCATAAGACTGAAAAATAGTCGTCATGTCAGCATAATACTGTTCCAAGGTTTTACCTGTAGGCAAGGTGGAAAGAATCATGAAAATGTCATCAACATAACGGGCATAGAACATCACTTCTGTTCTTCCTGCAATATTGGCGTCAATGTTCCTCATGTACATTTCGCTCAGATAAGAACTAATACCTATGCCACGGGGAACGCCATGTGAGGTCGGTACTAATGCTGTATCCTTCACCTTTTCATATTCACTAATTATGCCTTTAATAAAAGCCTTGGATTTGTGGGAAAGCAAAGTGTTACCAAAAACCATAGGCATCAGGTTATCATGAGGAATAGACTCATAAAATCCAGATATATCTGTACGAATGACATAAACTGGGATGTCGGAATTTAGAAAATTCTTGATATTTGCTAAAATATTGTGACGATTTGCTTGTTTAACCTTGAACGTATGACAGATGTTGTATTGTAATTGTTTGATTGCAAACAAATGAGCATGAGAGGCAACGTTTAACGTAAATATTTCCTTTCCATCATCTGTCATAAACTTATTCAATGAGAATTTAAAACCATGTGCATTTACTTGCTTGTCGAGTATCTCAAGATAATTTTGCAAAATTGCTTTCTTTGAATCTGTCAGGTCATTCAACTCAGATTTTCTTTCTTCAAGTAGTTCTGATTCTTTAGGACTTCTATCTTTTTTGACCCTGAGAGAATATATCTCTTTCTTAATATCCTCAGCCCGTGCTATGACCATGCGATACTCTTCAGGCATAGTATTTACGTCTATATTGCCCTTTCGACTCTCTAGGCTATATATAGTCTCAAAATTATGTGCTGAGAATGATTGGTCAAGCATAAAGTAATTACATTAAGATTTTGTTATCATATTAAAAATGAGTAACTATTAGTTGCCACACTCCATCATTGTCCTTACCTTCGCGTTTCAAAACACCATGTTTCTGCAAAGCAGAAAGGTCACGTTCGATGGTGCCGTTGGCTCACCGACAAAGTCTCCGACATTTGTTTGCCAGTAATTGTCGGAGATTCTTTAATGAGATTGAGTATTTTCTGCTGACGCTCAGTGAGTTTCGTCTCCGACATGTCTCCGTCATGGTCTCCGACTTTCTGTGTGTCGGTAGCTGCATAGATGATGGCCTGAAATTGGGTTGGGGTGGATTTAAATACAGGTTTCAGTTCGTACTTATAACCTTCCAAGGCTTTGGTCTCATTGCAGATGCGTGTGAGCCCAAAGCCTCGTTTCTCCATATAGTCAAGTTGAGTCATCACATTCTGTATGCCATCAAGCCCTTTGACGACGTTGTCATTATCAATGTCAAAGAAAAGGGAGCTACCCAAGCCGTTGGCAAAAGCACTTACACTCTTCAGCCAGCTCTTTGGTTTCTTTTCTTCAAGCATCAACTTGAAATCGTATGCGGTACATTCCGCTATCAGACTATTCAACTCCATATTTTGAAGGTCGGATAAACAAATCAGTGTATTCCATAGAGAATCGTTCCAACATCTTGGAGGTTGTTGTTTTCAAGGAAGATAACATCTTCACGTGAAATAGTACATTGCAATATTTCACGAAAAGAAATATCCGTACCAGAGAATCTGCCAGCTCTTGTATTCTCAACAAATTCTACGATTTCTTCATGATTCAGAGGTTGCTTATCTTTATTTTCCATAACGGCTCAAATTAGAGTTATTTTCTTTTTTAGTTGATTTTCAACCATGTTTTTAATTGGCTTTAAATTAATCGCCAATCCACACCCTGGAGTGTCACAAATAAGAATCTCATTTTCCCTTATTAGTGGGTTTATAGGAAGATTCAACTTCTTAATCTCTGTGCTTGTTAGATTAACATACCCCTTAATCTTATGATTTTTCTGACATTTGGGACATGGTACGCCAAGTTCTACAACTTCAATATTCTTTGCGGTTTTTGCAGGTTCTGGTTTATTAAATGGAACATTTGCTATATTTGCAGAACGTGCAAGTTAGCAATCCTCCCAGAAATA
>JAEEGH010023060.1_pt1 | contig 12701 bp, 13 predicted proteins | sample 9134181 | NCBI WGS metagenome assembly JAEEGH01 (sample SAMN16246544, study PRJNA631951) | gut metagenome | biome: gut microbiome; feature: rumen; material: DP-attached | host: Bos | place: Iran: Karaj | collected 2018-10 | reverse complement strand
CAAATTTTAATACCCTCGGGTTTTGCAGTTATGTCTTGCGACACCTTCACAGCCTCTCGGGAGAAAAGGGAAACACGCTTGTTTCTCAAAAGCGGATGCAAAGGTAGTACATTTTTTTCATATATGCAAATATTTCGCAAAAAAACATGCATTTTTTGTACTTTTTAGCCTATTTGTGCAATGCAAACGTTGCAAACGGGCGCAATTATCACCATTGTGTGCCGGCGTAGTAGTGGAGGATGCGGAGGCGGAAGAGGTAGTTGTACTGCGAGCGGAGAAGAGTCAACTGCGCCTTGGCGAAGGTAGTCTTGGCAGTCGTATATTCGTACGAGGAGGCACGTCCGGCTTCGAACTTCTTTTGCAGGTAATCGAGAGCGACGGTGGCATTGGTGAGTGCCTGTTCGGCAGCCTGCGCCTCGGTGAGGGCATTGAGGGCATTGTAATACGCCTGCTCGACCTCCTTGCGGATGTCCTGTTTCTGCTGCTCAAGAGACAGGCGGGCATTATCCAAATTGATCTGCTGGCGTTTGACAGCGTAGGGCGTCTGCATCTTGTTGTAAATAGGAATAGACAGAGTAAGGCCTACTGTACCCTGGAGATTGTCGCCTAACTGCTTGCCAAACGCGTCGTTGGTTGCACCGTTACTTAGAGCAGCGAAGTAACTCGTACCCATACCGGCATTGGCGGAGAGTGTGGGCGAATAGGCTGCTTTCTGTTGTTTGAGCAGAGCCTCTTGTGCCTCGATGGCGTATTGCTGTGCGCGAATCTCAGGACGTTGAGAAAGAGCCAACACAAGCACATCGTCACGCGAAGGAAGCGCTGCACCTTCCTGAAGCTGGTCAAGAGGTATATCCTGAATGTCGAAATCTTGAGGGTCGATGTTCATCGCCTGAGCGAGGTTGAGCAGCGAGAGTTGAACATCATTGTGCGCTTGAACAATCTGGAGTTGTTCGTTGCCTAATTGGGCAATGACTGCATAGATCTCGCCTTCCGCCAAGCGGTTGGCTTGCAAGAGCAATGAGTCTTTGTGCAAAACACGCTGCGTATCGTCTGCCTGCTCCCGGGCTGCAAGCAGAATCTGCTTGTTGAGCAACACCTGCAGGTACATCGAGGAGATGTTGAGTTGGAGTTGGAGTTCAGCAGCTTGGATGGATGCCTCGGAGGAGAGCATGGACGCACGTGCCTGATCAATGGCGAACTTCATCGCCAAACCGTCAAAGAGAACGAGCGAGGCGTTGAGGTTGAACGAGGTGGTCATGGCGCTGGTGTTGGAGTATGTGATATTATCCGAGGCCGTGGAGCGTCCGAATGACCACATATTGGATGCTCCGGCGGAGAGGTTCGGGGAAATATTCGCGAGCGACTGCTTGTACTGGATACTGGCAGTAGCGTAGTTGTTCTGCTGCTTGAGGAGGGCTATGTTGTTGGCGATAGCGGTGTCGATGCACTGCTGCAGCGTGAAGGTCTCGGCAGAAGCCACGAATGACACAGACGCAAATATAATGATTAAGAGATTGCGCATAACTGTTTATTTTTTCGGCATCATAACGGGTTGTTCAGTTATCTCATTGCCACGGACGCGGTCACCTTCGGCGAGACCGGAAGTGATCTCAATACGGATACCGTCGGACATACCTGTTGTGACGAGTTGCGGAGTGACAGATTGCGCAGCGGAATCGTTGACGAGTTCGACGAAGGTGCTGTCCATCGTGATATGCACGGCAGCCTCAGCAAGCGTGAGAACGTCATGACGGGCGGCAAGGACAATCTCGGCATTGGCACTATAGCCGGCACGGATTTGCACGCTGTCAGGAATACGCGCTGCTGCACGGATCTCGAACATCATCGCACCGTTGGATTCAGTGCCTTTGGGAGCGATGTACTCAAGCGTAGCGGTGAAACGCTGGTCGTTGAGTGCGCCGATGATAAGGTCCATAGGCATGCCTTCGCGGAGTTTTCCCACTTCGGTCTCGTCCATCTTGCCGACAAAGAGCATATCGGACATATCCGCCACGGTAGCGATGGTTGTACCTTCGCTGAATGCGCCGACAGATTGTACGGAGTTGCCGACCTTGACAGGAATCTCAAGGATCGTGCCGGATATACTGGAGCGAACGATGGTGTTGCCGGACTCTTTGGTAGCCGCTGTCACACCCTCCTTGACGATGGAGAGGTTGTCGCGAGATATTTGCAGTTCCTCAATCGCTTGGGCGTATTGCAGTTCGGACTTGTCGTACTCCTCGAGGGAAATGACTTTCTGTGTGAAGAGGATGGAGTCGCGCTCAAAGACATGGCGCACATTACGCAGATTGACCTCGGCGAGGCGCACGCGCGACTCGGCACTACTGAGCGACTGCATGTCCGGCACGACGCGGATCGTGGCGATGGCTTCGCCCTTGCTGACGGGTTGTCCGGGTTCCTTGTATAGTTCGGCGATGATACCTTGTATCTGCGCCTTGACGGCTACCTCGTCACGGGGTTCAACCTTGCCGGTGACGATGGTGCGCTTCTCCAGACTACCACGCTCTACGGTCAATACCTCGTATTGAACGGGTTTGGGTTGCTGACGTTTCCAAAGTACAACAAATGTTCCAATCACTCCCGCAATAAGGAGGATAATGAATGTCCAACGAAAAAACTTTTTCATATAATGCGTATATTATGTTCGTTATTGATCAGCCAATAATGGCTGATGCATTGGCTGATGCTTGATTATTCCTCACTGAGGGCTTCGACGGGTTTGATCTTCAGGGCACGCAAGGCAGGCAACAGACCTGCGAGGATGCCGATGATAATTATTATTATCAAACAGCTGACGGCAACGCCGAAGCTGACGTTTGGCGCTTTGAGGAAGGTGTCGGCTTGTTCCAATACATGTGCGGTAAGCAATACTGCCCCTACCCCAGCCATGATACCTGCGAGTCCGGCTAAGCCTGTGAGCACCGTACTCTCGGCGATGATCTGGCGGACGATGACCCACGGCGTAGCACCTATAGCGCGGCGGATACCGATTTCCTTGGTGCGTTCGCGAACGGTGACAAGCATGATGTTACTTACACCGACAGCACCGGATATAAGTGTGCCGAGACCTATGATCCAGATAAGTGCACTGAGTCCCATACTGAGATAGGTGAGCATCTTCATCTCTTCCTCGGCATTGAAGCCCCAAAGAGCTTTGTCATCATCAGGGGCGATATTGTGCAAACGACGGAGTTCGTCCTTGATGCCTTTCTCGATCTGTGAGACAGGGATATGCGGTTTGGCAACCGCCATGAGGATATGTACTGTCTCGCCGAAGTTATACGCCTTCTGGATGGTTGTGACGGGCGCTTGCACCATCTCATCGGGGTCGCCGCCGATATAGACATTGTTCTCATTCTGCCGGCGCACACCGATAACGGTGAACTGGATACTGCCGCAAGAGATACGCTGACCTATGGGGTTTCCGCCATAAGGGAAAAGTTTGCGATAGACCTCTATACCAATGACGCAGACCTTGCGTTTGTCGCGCATGTCAATCTCGTTGATGAAGCGTCCGAACAGCAGCGGCGAAAGCATCACCTTCGGGTAATCGGCTGTGACACCGACAAGTTGGAAATCGCCGTGGTTCTCGCCGATAGAGATGGTTTTGTTGCCGGTGAACACCATCGGCGCAAGACCATCGATGCCATCTACGCGTTCGCGGATGATATCGAGATCGCTCAGGTGCATCTCCCATTGGCGACCGCGTTGGAAACCTTTGTAGGGTTTGCCGGTTTGCGCAGCACCCATGGTACAGGAATTCATGGCAAAGCCGCTGATGTTGGAGTAGATGCCCCCTTTCAGTGCGTTACCGAGACCGATAAGCACAATGAGCATGAGCATTCCCCAGAACACACCGAATGCCGTCAGCAAAGAGCGCGAACGGTTCTTGGTGATGGTTTGCCATATTTCGGATAAGAAGTCCATTGTTGTTGATCAGCCAAAATTGGCTGATACTTATTTTTCGTAGTTCAGTGCCTCGATGGGTTTGATATGCATGGCACGAACGGCAGGGATAGCACCGGCGACAACACCGACAACGATCAAGATAAACGTGGCAATGCTGACGGCAGGGATATCCACCGTTGGGTTGCGGAAGGGGAAATTGCCTTCGGCGGGTACAAGGGAATTGACAAGTTCCATGATGCCGATGCCGACGAACATGCCGATATAACCGAACAAAGCCGTGATGAGTGTACTCTCGCCGACGACGGTAAGTAGGATGGTACGCGGCGGAGCACCAATAGCCTTGCGGATACCAAACTCCTTCGTACGCTCGCGCACGCTCACGAGCATAATATTACTAACGCCTACCGCGCCGGAGATGAGCGTACAAATACCGATGATGAGCACAAACAGGCGGATTGCCGCCATAACGCCGTTGGTCTCCTCAACGCGCTGCGCCTGACTCCACACCCAGAGTGCGCCATCGTCGGTCGGGTCGAACTGCATGAGCGGGGAGAGGATGTTACGCAGTTTCTGCTCGAAGGGGCTGGCAGGTCGTTCCCACGGTCGCTGGCGTGCGCTGGTCTTCGGCTGCCGCAGGTCAGCACCGACGGTGGTCATGGCGACCTTGCTGATATGTTTATCGGTAGCGAAGATCGCCATGCAAGTGGAGATAGGGATGTGTACGGCTGCTCCTTCCCAGCGGTCGCCGTTGGCACATATTCCTACTACAAGGAAGGGAACATCGCCAATCTTGAGGTATTTGCCAAGGATGTCGGGGTTACCGAGTTCCTCCATGGTACGTTTGTCTAACACGCAAACTTTTGCGCGATCGGCATCGTCGTGAGCGTTGAGGAATCGTCCGCCGGAGATTTGCTTGCGATAAATAGCCTGGTAGTCACCATCCACGCCCATAATACGAACGGACGAATACGCCGTACCGAAATTCACCATGGCGCTGGTCTGGATGATAGCGGTAAACTGCCGTATCTCCGGCAGATTGCGTAGGAGATTGACTTCGCGTAGCGTGAAGTAGAGGTCACGATCTTTGGGAAGACCTTTGTAGGGCTTTTGTGCCCAGCCGGCATTCACCTCCACAGCATCGTTCGCCTTGCTGCCGTAGGTATCCTGAATACCGTTTTGCAAGCCATTGCTGGTACCAAGCAAAACGACGAGGATGAATATACCCCACGCCACAGCAAAACCTGTCATAGCCGTGCGGAAACGGTTCTGACTGATGCTACTCCATATTTCGGAAAGAATGCCCATTATACAATAAGACCGTCTTTGATGCGGATGATGCGGTTGGTGGTTTCGGCAACAGATTGCTCGTGGGTGACGATGATGGTGGTTATACCTTCGGCATTGAGTTGCTTGAATATATCCATAACCTCAACGGTAGTCTTGGAGTCGAGTGCTCCGGTGGGCTCGTCGGCAAGTAGGATCTGCGGTTTGCTGACGATGGCGCGCGCAATAGCCACACGCTGGCGTTGACCGCCAGACATCTCGTTGGGCAGGTGTTCCGCCCACGCAGCCAGTCCCATTCGCTCAAGTTCCTCCATAGCGCGGCGGTTACGCTCCTTGCGCCCTACCCCCTTGTAGTACAGTGGCAGCGCCACATTCTCGAGAGCTGACTTGTAGTTAAGCAAGTTGAACGACTGGAAGACGAATCCGATGAGTTCGTTGCGGAGGCGGGCGCCCTCGGTCTCTGACTGCGACTTGATGAGACGCCCTGCCAAGTAGTACTCGCCTTGGTCATAGTTGTCCAAGATGCCGAGGATGTTCAACAGTGTACTCTTGCCGCTACCGGAAGCGCCCATGATGCTGACGAACTCGCCGTCAGCGATGTCGAGGTTCACCCCTTTGAGCACATGGAGTTCGTTGGGTCTGCCCAGGTTGTAGGATTTGTGGATATTACGAAGTTCTATCATTGTTCTGTTCTTGTAATATACTATTATTCAAGCCGCACACCGGTAAGGGTATAACGTTGACCGTTACGCTGGATGAGCAATTGTCCGTTCTCAAATACGATTTGAGAGCGATAGGTAGGCGAAGATTGATCGGGTATCGTTTGCTCTATACCGGTCATGGACGAATCGAGCCCCTCTCCCCATTGGGAGTAGAGCCAGTTGATGCGCCAGTTCATGCGTGAGAGAAACTCCTGTTTGCGGCTGCTCATATCGCCGTTGTTACGGACATTCGTGTTCTGCCAGCGCTCGGCATCACGTTGGGCAGCAGTAGCTATGAGCGAGACGAACGCATCGATATCCGCGAGTACCTTGCTATGTCCCTGTTGGCGGTAGTCGTGCCACAACTGCTGCACGCGTTCGGCAAAGAGTTTGTTGCTGCAGAGTTGCTCTATCCAGATCTGCGAGAATGTAGGATTGTCATAGATAAAACGCTCCTGATGCCGGTCGTAGGCGTTGCCGAAATCCCATACGGGACCGAAGTGCCATTTTATAGTTGAGTGTTGAGTGTTTAGAGTTGAGAGAGAGTCACGATCCTTGTAGAGAAAGCAACTGCCGTGGTATGATTCGCAATCCTCCATGATCTCTTGCACAAGGTAGAACTTGGCGGCATCGGTGATGTCGAGGATGTCTTGCAAGGGCTGAGAGCCATGATTGTAGATGGCATCGTTGAGCGAGAGGAGTTGATTGGTGATATAGTTACGCTGGACAGAAGAGAGGTCCTCCGGTGATTGAGGCGTAATCACGACATTCTGACCATTGTCCTCGTTGAATGTGATGCAGCCATCTGACCAATAGTTGTCAATCTCGACGAGCCAACCACCTGTAATGCGATCGGGATCTGTTTCGCCATCTTCCTGTTCGTAAATATTCACGCGGTCATTGTCGATACGGATGGTTTCCGTAACGAAGTACAAGCCTTTGTAATCGCCGTTGAGGACGAGTTCAACGGGTACTTGCTGCGGAGTATAAGGCAGACCTATATGCTCAGAGAGCGAATAGCCCACGGTATTCTTGAGGAAACCGAGCCAATCATCCGCGCCGGCGAGGAGTGCCCAGTGTTTGCTCTTGTGCATGCCGAGGAGTTTTTGTCCGTAGCCTTTAGCAAAAACTATTTTATAGGGTTTCTTGTCAAAGCCGGTCCACGTCCAATTACCTCGACCTTTGATGGTCAAGGGTATCTGGTTGTTGGCATCGCCCAAAGCTGGGTAATCGCCATGACCGATGACATAGAGTGTGGCATCCACAGCATTGTCGCGGCTGACGTCTTGGTTGTTCTTGGTTGAGATATACATGACAGGCAGTGTGCCGGAAGGCGACACAGCCCACGTGCCTGAGGCACACAGTGTCAAGAGCAATACTATGATGACGCGATGATACATGATATACTCTAATTTATTCCTCACCGAGCAAGTCGGGGCGACGTTCACGGGTATGTTGGAGTGACTGCTCGTAGAGCCAGTCGTCAATCTTCGCCTGATGTCCTGAGAGGAGGATGTCGGGCACACGCCAGCCTTTGTATTCCGCCGGGCGCGTATAAACGCCGGCTTCAAGGAGTCCGTCCTGAAAGGAGTCGGAGAGCGCGGAAGTCTCGTCACCGAGTGCTCCCGGGAGCAGACGAACGATAGCATCAGTCATGATGGCGGCTGGCATCTCTCCGCCGGTAAGGACGAAGTCACCGATCGTATATTCTTTGGTGATGAGATGGTCGCGCACGCGCTGGTCAACGCCCTTGTAATGGCCGCAGAGGATGATGAGGTTCTGCTTGAGGGAGAGTTGGTTGGCTACCTGCTGGTTGAACCGCTCGCCGTCGGGTGCGGTGAAGATGATCTCGTCGTATTGGCGCTCAGATGTAAGTTTGGTGATGATGCGGTCGATCGGTTCGATCTGAAGCACCATACCTGCGCCGAAGCCGAAGGCATAGTCATCCACCTTGCGGTGTTTGTCGAGGGTGTAGTCACGCAGGTTGTGGACGTAGATCTCGCACAGACCTTTGTCTTTCGCCCGTTGAACGATGGAGTGGTTCAGCGGGGACTCCAAAAGTTCTGGACAGCAGGTTATTATATCGATTCTCATATTTCTCTAACTAATTATCTACATTTTCGGAATTTGTTTTGAGCAGATTTGCGTTTTCTCGTAAGGGAGTTATGGTGACCATAATGACTGAACGAAAAACACAAAGATGCCAAAAGAAAACCGAAAATCTTAAGGGACAGGGTCGTAGCCCGAACCACCCCAGGGATGACAGCGGAGAATGCGCTTGATGCCGAGCCAGCCTCCTTTGAAAATTCCGTACTTCATCACCGCCTCAACCATATACTGACTGCACGTCGGTGTGTAGCGGCACGAAGGCGGCGTGAAAGGCGATATGCAGGTGCGGTAGAAATACACCGGGAGAAGGAATATGTGACGGAGGACATTACGCATTGTATTTAATCGACCAAGTTTGGTCGATGCATTATGAGGTGGTTATTTTGGCGATGAGTTTGACCATGGCGCGCTCGATCTGGGGGAAGTCGGGGAGTTGCTTATCCATATTGTAGATGGCGATATGGAAGGCACTACCTTGGGATTCGAGTTGCTTTAGGGGTTCGCAGTGAAGGCGGTAGGCTTCGCGCATAAGCCGGCGGAGACGGTTGCGGTCCACAGCGTGCTTATGCAGGGATTTAGGTGCCCAAACCATGACTTGTGTTCTCCCTTCGGCAGGCAACACATGCGCACGCAAAGGCCAGACGATGACGCGCTTGCCTTGGGAGCGAGTGGCGGCGATGCGAAGATCGCCGCAGAGGCGCATGGATTTACTAAAGGTGCTTCGCACGTTAAACAGTTAAATAGTTAAAATGGTTTTGCTTTGCAGCAAAACGTTAAATTATGCCTCGCTTAGATACTGCTCGATGGCGGAGAGGACGGAGGGACAACCGGGAGCAGGGGCAGTGCGGGTGACGGTGTAGCCGGCATCGGTGAGCGCCTGTGCAGCCGGTGCGCCGAAGCAGATGAACGCCTTGTCGCCCTGCTCGAAGTGCGGGAAGTTCTCCAGGAACGCGTGTACTCCCGAAGCGGTAAAGAACGCAATGACATCGTAGTCAAAGGGCTTCTCTTTCGGCCACGCGTAGGTCTTCTGGCGGAACATAACCGCCGGAGTAACGATGACCTTGCGCGAAGCGAACATATTGATCAGATCGTCGGTATAATTCTCGCCAACAACCATCATATATTTCTCTTGCGGGCGACGGTTCATCGCGGGGATAATATCATCGAACGAGTTGTGCTCGCCAAAGAAGATTCGGCGTTTGCGGAACTCGATATATTTCTGCAGATAGTTGCCTACTGCCTCGCTGATGCAGTAGTAGTGCATGGTTTCGGGTACTGCGACATGCAGATCTTGCGCCATGCGGAAGAAGTGATCGGCACTGATCTTGGAGTTGAGGATGACAGCTGTGAAATCCAAGATGTTGAGATGTTGGGCACGGAACTCCCTTGCCGAGAGTCCCTCCAATTCAACCAAGGGTTGGAAATCCACGCGCACATCGTGGTGGTGCTCCAACAAATCGTAAGGGTTATGTTCGCCGGCAGGCCGAACCTGCGTGATAAGAATCTTTTTAGCCATTATAGATGGGAGTGTTCTTATACAAATTGTTGCAAATAAAGTTGTTTACCTGCCTCGAAGAGCAACACAGTCGGCAACAGTTCGACCGTGAGCAGGTAGATGATTACGCCAAACAAGTCCGAGACGGATGTGCAAAGCAGTCGTGACCACTGCACACCCAAGAAAACGAGATAGGCGGCAGTCGTTATGCCGAGCAGACTGAGCCAGAGCTTATCAGGGGAAGTGTAGGCAGCCAAGAGGATGACTACAAACAGCACAAACGAGAGCAATGAGCGTAATGAGAAGTAACGCATATACACCATAGCTATCCGTTTGCCGAAGCGGAAGGTATATTGCACAATAGACGCGACGATGATTCGCCCCAGGTCAATCGCCAACGAGATGAGAATAAGCCATCCAAGCAGTTCCATCCCGTCCATCGGCGAATCCACCACAAGCACATATACGCCAATCGCCGGCAGAATGGAGTTGAAGAGCCATTGCGTAAGCTGCGAACCAAGGCTGGGCACTTGCTCGGCTATATTGACTGCAAACGAAGCGAAGCTGTTGCTGATCAATCCATGCAGATACTGCGGCTGGAGCATACAACTGACCCACACTAATCCCACCATAGCCAAGCACAGCCACGGCAACCATGTTGCGGAAAGTGCGGAGGATATGTAGAGACCAGTAGGCATTGTAATGGTGAATGGTTAAACGGTGCGGGCTTGAGAGCGCATGTTCTCGCCCCAAGCGGCAGCGGAACAAATGGCAGGGAGAACTTCGTCGGGGGTATTAACCACCGTGAACATCCGGTCACGATGAACAGGTTGCATAAAGTGCTCGGCAACCATCTTGTCCAAGGCTGCGATGATCGGATCGAAGTAGCCATCGACATTGACGATGACAACGGGGTTTCCATGCAAGCCAAGTTGCTTCCACGTGAGGCACTCGAAGAGTTCCTCCATCGTACCTACTCCACCCGGCAGCGCGACCATAGCATCAACCATTCGGACAATGGTAGATTTGCGCTCGTGCATGGATTCGGTGACGATGGTTTGGGAGCTGCGCGGGTTGTTCCATCCCTGCTCAACCATAAAGCGCGGAATGACACCAATCACCTTGCCGCCGACGCTAAGTGCGCCGTCAGCAAGGTGACGCATCAGCCCTATACCTCCGTCGCCATAGACGAGTTCGATATCTGCCTCGGCTATGATTTGCCCCAAACGGTATGCCGCATCGTTGTACGACTGCGGCACGCCGTCGGAAGCGGAGCAATATACGGCTATTCGCTGAATATTAGCGGATGGACTTCTCACCGTTGCGGATAACTACGCCCTTGTAGTCGTCGCCAACCTCAACACCAAGCATGTTGTAGGTCTTGCCATCGAAGCGATGATCAATCTTGGTGTTCTCAACTGCATCGAACACCTCGCCTTGGGTGATGATAAACTCATATTGAGCACCGTCAGCCTCAAAGATAACCGAGCCACGACGACCTTCCTCGCCTTCCGGAAGAGGTTGTACAGCAAAAGCAAGTCCGATTACGTTATAGTCTTCCCAATAGTCGGTAGTAACGATTTGAGGCTCAATCCACTCATCAGCTTCAAATTCCCACTCCTCATAGTTGACGTTGGAGAGCAACCATACAACTACATTATCTTCCTCATCACCATAGTGCGCATAAATTGCATCCTCCGATGATGTTGCCGGAGCATTGAGCTTGTTGCAAGTGGTATCGTTAACCAGTGCAGGGAAATAACCGTCGAAAGAGATCAACAGGTTCTGACCATATTCTCCACCAGCGGCTCTGTTCGAACCACGATATTGCCATTGCCCTTTGTATTTATATACTGTTGTACCTGTAACAGGGCAGTTGTAATCAGAGAAAAAGCCAAAGTTGCAACCTGACTCATTGAAATTGGTAAATTCAAGGAAAAATCCGTCATTAGCATATACCGGCACTTGTGATTCGGTACCAAAGATATCAGTATCATAGAATTTAGCACTTAATGTACCATATACACCCCAATCAACAACCTCTCCATCAAAGTCTTTCTGTGTAATAACTGTGCTAGCAATAGTATCATTGAAATCTATATTATCGCCTTTGAAAGGGAAGATGTTTACGTTGATTTTAGCATCAGCAGGGATAAGAGTTGAAACATTACCTGCGTCATCGGAGTAAACACCAAGGATGATTTCATCAAATTTCATAGTACCCTGAAAATCAACAAAAATGCCCAAAGCGTCTGCAGTTGTTTCACGATCAATTGAATCCAAGTGAATACCCGTACCATTGAAATATGGGTCACCCGTCATTCCTCCGCCAACACGCCAATAGTCGTGAGTGTCTTCCAACGTGTCGCAATGCATTGCACACAAGGTCATAGGAATATTGTCTCCGCCAAGCATTGTCGGATGCTCAACTTCACCGGAGAAGACGTAAGCATTTCCCGCAGTATTACCATAAGAAGTACCTTTGATTTTGTAAGTTTTTCCTTGGTATTTGAGTTCATGGTCTGTTGTCTGAGGAACATGACCGATATAACCATCCGGGATGAAACCGTAAGACGTAGTAAACGTTTCAGAATTCTCAACTTGAAGTTTTCCGTTCACATACCAATCTGTTGCTCCGTATATGTTCTTGTACGTTACTTCATCCATGTATGGCAGGACAATTGCTGCAAAGCTGAAACCCGAAAATCCAGCGAAATAACCGTTATGGAATGCACCATCTGTAAAATAGTAGTCAACAGCTGCATATTCAGCCTGTTCTGCACGCACTACTTTGCGCTCGCTGAAAACAGCTTCTTTGCTGGTCGCTTTACCAGAAATCTCAATTTTTTTCACTGCGCTTCCGTCCATTTTAACTTTTTGAACTTGAGCTTGGTTGAAATTAATCGCATTAGCCATTGTTGCTACTGCCAATGCGCCAAAAAGAAAATACTTTTTCATACCTGTTATATTTTAGATTATACTATGGAAATCTGCCGATTTCCGTTAATTTTATTTCGTTCAATTATTTCAATCCGCTTGATCCGCTTACCGCGATATTGGATTTGTCGTTGGTGAGTACAAGTGCTGTTGTCGGGTTGATTTCGTCCTCCGCCTCGAGAGCGAATGTGCCCATTACGGACTCAATGAGTTTCGATAACTCAGAAGCCTGCTGATACCATGTG
>JAEEGH010023058.1_pt1 | contig 12701 bp, 10 predicted proteins | sample 9134181 | NCBI WGS metagenome assembly JAEEGH01 (sample SAMN16246544, study PRJNA631951) | gut metagenome | biome: gut microbiome; feature: rumen; material: DP-attached | host: Bos | place: Iran: Karaj | collected 2018-10 | reverse complement strand
CATCGGCATTGCCAACAGCCCCAAGAGCACTCAGCGTATCAAAGACCTTGGTTTCTGCGACATCGTGGAGAGTGCCGCCGGCATGACCCCCGTGCAGGTCTATGAGCTCGTCGAGCGCCTCACCAACGGCAAGATGGCCGACGTCACCATCAACTGCGTCAATGTCCCCGACCAAGAGATGACTGCTGTGCTCTGCACCAAGGACGACGGTATCGTCTATTTCTTCAGCATGGCCACCAGCTTCACCAAGGCCAGCCTTGGTGCCGAGGGTATTGGCAGCGACGTGAACATGATCATGGGCAACGGCTACACCAAAGGCCACGCCGAGTTCACGCTGCAGGAGCTCCGCGAGAGCCCGAAGCTGCGTAAAATCTTTGAAGAGCTCTACGCATAATAGAACTTCGTCTGTCTAAACAAGCAGGGGCCCCGCCATCCGGCGGGGCCCCTGTTGTATCTGTCAGTTTGGGCTAGAAGCGATAAGTGAGCCGGAGCGTCAGCCCGTCGCTGTTGTCGTGGCGGTAGTCGCTGTGGTTGCTGGTGGCGGAGAGGAGCGTGCCGGTGCCGTCAACACTCTCTTGGCGAGTGTCGGTGACGTAGTGTTTCGGTTGGCAGGTGTATTCCAGCTCCAGGTCGAAGTGTCCGACGCGGGCGCCGACGCCCAGCGCCCAGAAGAAGCCTTGCCGGTCGAAGCGGGTGGTCTGCCACATACGGTCGGTGCCGGGAGTCAGTCCATAGGGGTTGGCTACGGGATTGACAGTCAGCTCGTCATAGTAATCGCCGTCGATTCCTGTCAGGCCAACCACGTAGCCTAGCCGTGCCGACACAAGGGGGACGATGTCCCACAACTGGCGGTCGGCCCAGTCGCTGAAGAGGTACTTCACGCTGGCCACCACGGGCAGGTTGAGTGTCGTCTGCTTGTCGTAGGTTTGGCGTTCGGTGTGAGTGTAGAGCCCGTCGGCGGTGGTGTTGGTGGGTTCGTCCCAAGAGTGGAAGATGCCTGTCAGGGCGTAGTCGTGCAGCATCAGTCCGGCGGCGATGCCGAATTCCCATCGGTCGCCGATGCCCAGGTAGTAACTTGCCGAGAGTTCGGTGCCGAAGGTGTGGCGGTAGGCGGTGCCGTAGGGATTGCGGGTGTCGCCTTCGACCGACATGGTGCTGAAGTCGACCAAGTCTTCGCGCAGTGAGAGGTTGAATCCCTGTTTCGTCTGTCCGAAAGTAACGGCGGCGCTGGCCAAGAGGGTGATTGTCAGTAGGGTCTTTTTCATGTATTATTGTTTTAATTGTTTTTTCACGCTGCAAAGATACGACTATTCTCTTGGTAAAATTCTTCGCAGGCTGCATATTTTTCCTATAAACGTTTGGTTGCAGGCAAAGTAAATTTTGTCAGGTGGATGTTTTTTTGTATCTTTGCACCGTGAAGTGTGTGGACGCAGAAGTCTGTCACGCGTCTTATAGTATTGATATAAAAAGGAATAAATATAATAATCTATGAAAGTCAACCGCAGAAAAGAATTGTTCCCTAACGTCAGCGACGCTGAGTGGAACGACTGGAAATGGCAGGTGAAAAACCGCATCGAGACCTATGAGGAGCTGAGCAAGTACTTCACCTTCGAGCCCGAAGAGGCCGAGGGTATCAAGAAGGCTCTGGCCAAGTTCCGCATGGCCATCACGCCCTACTACCTGAGCCTTATCGACCCTAACGACCCCTTCGACCCCATCCGCCGTCAGGCCATCCCGCAAGGCGCCGAGTGCAACATCGCTCCCGCCGACCTCAACGACCCGCTGCATGAGGACGAAGACTCGCCCGCTCCCGGACTGACCCACCGCTATCCGGACCGTGTGCTGTTCCTCATCACCGACATGTGCTCCATGTACTGCCGCCACTGCACCCGCCGTCGTTTCGCCGGCCAGAAGGACGACGAGAGCCCCAGCGAGCGCATCGAGAAGTGCCTGGCCTACATCGAGAAGACCCCGCAGGTGCGCGACGTGCTGCTCAGCGGCGGCGACGCCCTGATGGTCAGCGACCAGAAGCTGGAGTATATCATCCAGCGCCTGCGCAAGATTCCCCACGTGGAAATCGTCCGCATCGGCAGCCGTACCCCCGTGGTGTGCCCGCAGAGAATCACTCCCGAGCTGTGCGACATGCTGAAGAAATACCATCCCATCTGGCTCAACACCCACTTCAACCACCCCAACGAGTTCACCCCCGAGGCTGAGCAGGCCCTCGCCCGCCTGGCCAACGCCGGTATCCCCCTGGGCAACCAGACCGTGCTGCTGCGCGGCGTGAACGACTGCGTCCACGTGATGAAGAAACTGATGCACGAGCTGGTGCGCAACCGCGTGCGTCCGTACTATATCTACCAGTGCGACCTCTCCATGGGTCTCGAGCACTTCCGCACCCCGGTGAGCAAGGGTATCGAGATTATCGAGAACCTGCGTGGCCATACCAGCGGCTATGCTGTGCCCACCTTCGTGGTTGACGCTCCTGGCGGCGGCGGCAAGACTCCCGTCATGCCCCAGTATGTCATCTCGCAGAGCCCCGACAAGGTCATCCTCCGCAACTTCGAGGGTGTCATCACCACCTACACTGAGCCGCGCGAGTACCACGAGGAGTGCCACTGCGAGGCCTGCGAGGCCAAGCGCCGTGTGGACGAGGGTGTCGCCTCCCTGCTCGAGACCGACCGCATGGCCCTCGAGCCCAGCCACCTCATGCGTCACGAAAGAAACAAGAAAAATTGAAAATTGAGAAGTGAAAATTGAAATTTTCAGAGGAAATCGAAAATTATGGCGTATAGTTTTATGCGCCATAATTTTCAATTTCCAATTTTCAATTTTCAATTCGGCCAAGGCCCAGATTGCCGGCCTCAACACGCTGACGCTGCTCGACTTGAGCAGCCAGGCGCGCACGTCGGGACTGGGGTTCGACTACCTGTCGGTCTATGATGCCGACCCGGTGGTGGGTGTCGACAATCCGTCGCTCCTGCGGCCGGAGATGGCGGGCATAGGCTCGCTGAGTTTCGTGTCCCTCTTCCAGGGGAGCATGATGGGATCGCTCGCCTACGGCTACCATTTCGAGAAGGTGGGCACCCTGATGTTTGCCTTCCATTTCAACAACTACGGCCGTTTCGATGGCTACGACGAAGAGGAAATTTCCACCGGCAAGTTTTCGGCCGCCGACTACGCGCTGAGCGTGGGGTGGGGCATGTGGCTCGACAGTAACTTCAGCGTCGGAGCCACCTTCAAGCCGGTGCTGTCGCACTATGAGAGCTATACGGCTGTGGCCGTGGCTTTCGACGTGGCAGGCAGCTATGTCAGCGACGACCGCCAGTTTGCCGCCACGGTGATGGGTCGCAATATTGGCGCCCAACTCTCCACCTTCGACGGCACGCGCGAGACGCTGCCCTTCGAACTCTCGGCCGAGGTGTCCTATAAACTATCCAAGGCTCCGTTCCGCTTCTTCCTTGCTGCCAACGAATTGCAGCGCTGGGATTTGCGCTATGAGGACCCGCTGAACCCTACCACCACTGTGGACCCCTTCACGGGCGAGAAGATTACGGATGGTTGGGGCAAGAGATTTGTGGACAACCTGTTGCGCCATGCGCAGTTGGGTGTGGAAATCAATATCGGCAAGGCGTTGTTTGCCCGCGTAGGATACAGCTACCGTCAGAGTGCCGAGATGAAGGCGTTGGAGGGTGTCAACTTCAGCGGTCTTTCCTTCGGCCTCGGCATCCACACCAAACGTTTCGATTTCGCCTATTCGCGCCGCAACTACCATCTCTCGCAGGCCCCCGACTTCTTTACCCTTAGCTATAGATTTTGATGAAACTGCAATTTATCGTTTCTAACCAGACGGAGCCGTATTGGAATATTGCCGTCGAGAATTATCTTGTGGAGACAGCCGATGCTGTTACATTATATTTGTGGCGCAACCGCCGGACTGTGGTCATCGGGCAGAACCAGAACCCCTTCAGCGAGTGCAATGTCGAGGCCCTCGAGGCCGACGGCGGCTACCTGATGCGTCGCAAGACCGGCGGCGGTGCCGTCTACCACGACGACGGCAACATCAACTTCAGCTTCGTTGTTCCCAAGGCGATGTACGACCAGACGCGCCAGTTCGGCGTCATCCAGCGCGCCGTGGAGAGTTTCGGACTGCATACCGAACTCTCGGGGAGAAACGACATTTTAGTGGAAGGCCGCAAGTTCAGCGGCAACGCTTTCAGCAAGGGCCGTGTCAATGACTTGCACCACGGCACCATCCTCATCAAGGGCAATATGGACGACCTGGCACGCTACCTGAAGCCCAAGCCCGCCAAGCTGCAGAAGCACGGCGTGGCCTCGGTGCGCAGCCGCGTGGTGAACCTCTCCGAGCTGAACCCCGGGATTAATGCCGAGGTGCTGGCACCGCGCCTGCGCGAAGCCTTCGAGGCCGAGTATGGCTGTGTGGCCACGGAAGTCTCCTTCGAGAGCCTGATGCAGCTGCCCGGCGTGCGTGAACTTCACGACCACTTCGCCTCTCCCGAATGGAAATATGGCCGCTGGCGCACTTTCACTGCCCAACGCAGCGCCCAGTTCGACTGGGGTGGGGTAGAGGTGGCCCTCACCGTCGACGAGGCTCGTGGCGTCATCACCGATGTCCAGATAGCCTCCGACGCCCTCGACCTCGCCGCCCTCGACCTCGCACGCACCCTCCTCACCGGCGCCTCCACCGCCGTCGCGCCGCAGAGCGACAACCCCATCTTGAAAGATATCTTTTCGATTTTATATTAGTTGATTGGCGCACAACAACAACCGCCACCCCGTCTATCTATTATTTCCTACGGTATAGTTCGAGGGTTTGACGTGTGCGATTCCGCCCGATAATGATGAGCCGTTCCGATTTGTCGTAGTCCATTCCGCTTAGGCTGTTCATTTGAATGTCCACCAGTATGTCGGGTTTCGTCAGCTCGATCATCAGTTTTGAATTCTGGCGTATCATCAGCGAGCTGGCACGTGTCAGGAGAGTGACGTAGTTGGGGGTCCAGTCGGGCGCCATCCTTTTCAGGGGGTTGAGGCTGCGCCTGTTCCTCTTGGCGATCTTCAGCTGTGCCTGTCGTTGACCTTCGTAGTCGTGGCCACTCACGTCCACTCCCACCAACAGGTCGCCTTGATGGCGTACCACCCGGTTCAAAGGGAGGGGATTGGTTACACCGCCGTCGATTAGTATACGTCCGTCAGGACGTATGGGATTGAAAAAACCAGGCAATGATATGGAGGCTCGGATGGCATCCAGCAGGCTGCCTTCGCGAAACACCACCTCTTCGCCAAGTTCCCAGTTGGTCGACACGGCACAAAATGGTATGGGCAAATCCTCGATGTTTACATCTGGCACTATGTCTTTCAAGGCATCCATCATCTTGTCGCCTTTTATCAGATGATTGAAGCTGAAAGAAAAATCAATCATGTTCATCAACGTCCACTTGTCCACGCTTTTCATCCATTCGCGGAAGTTCTTCAGCTGCCCTGCTGCATAGATTCCCCCGATGAGGGCGCCCATGGAACAGCCTGCTACCGATCGGATATGGTAGCCTTGGGCTTCCAGTTCCTCTATGGCTCCGATGTGGGATAACCCTCGGGCTCCACCGCTGGAAAGCACTAATGCAATGTCTTTTTTGTCAGTCATTATGTGACTATAACGTTGATGCATGATTTTTATTATGCTGCTCTTTTAGTTTGTCGGCGGTTGCGGATAGGTGTAAGCCCCCAAAAAACAATAAGCCGAGACTTAAGTCTCGGCTTTATATATCACTATTTCAAGTTGGCATAGGCAAATGTTAAAGTTTGGGTAAAAAGAGGTGTCCGCTCAAAAGGTGCGTCCGGTCGACCCTGAGAAGGAAGACCGGACGCAAGTGCTCTTTGAAATGTTGATATTAAAGTGAAGCTACCTATTTGATGTTATTCCATTCGTTTTTGCCGACTTCGGGTGCTATCAGCTCCAGCGTCGGGCGCCAAAGGGCCACGCCGAAGTGGAGGGTGGTCTTCACGAAGTATTCCTTGCCAGGCTCGATGTTCAGTGTCAGCGACTCGCGTTTCTCGGTCTTGGCCCAAATTTCGTAAGTGCCTGCCTTCTCGACTTTCACAGCGGCTTTGGTGTTGTTCTTGGAGTGGTAAACCACATCGTCGCCCAGATGAACTTTATAGTTTGTCTGGACAAAACCTCCGGGCCGATAGAAATAAATGATGGCATAGTCCGGATGGTTTGTCGGAATTTCATCAACTGCGATGTTGTGCATCACTTTCGGGGAGCAGCCGAAGAGCATGGGCAGGACGGCGACAATGAGGATATATATTTTTTTCATAATATAATGTCTTAGAGTTTGGCCTTGAGGTAGGAGGGCAGCTGGTCGATGCTGACGCGCTCCTGCTGCATGGTGTCGCGGTGACGCACGGTGACGGCGTTGTCGCTCAGCGTGTCGTTGTCCACGGTGATGCAGAAGGGAGTGCCGATGGCATCCTGACGGCGGTAGCGGCGACCGATGGCGTCCTTCTCGTCGTACTGCACCATCATGTCGGGCATGAGCAGGTGCTGTATCTCGCGGGCCTTCTCGGGCAGGCCGTCCTTCTTCACCAGGGGCAGCACGGCGGCCTTGTAAGGAGCCAGCTTAGCGGGGAGGCTGAGCACGACGCGGGTGCTGCCGTCCTCGAGGGTCTCCTCCTTCAGCGAGTGGCTGAAGATGGCGAGGAAGGTGCGGTCGACGCCGATAGAGGTCTCGATGACATAGGGCGTATAGCTCTCGTTGAGCTCACTGTCGAAGTACTGCAACTTCTTGCCGCTGAACTCGCTGTGGCGCGAGAGGTCGAAGTCGGTGCGGCTGTGGATACCCTCAAGTTCCTTGAAGCCGAAGGGGAACTTGAACTCGATGTCGGTGGCGGCATTGGCGTAGTGGGCCAGCTTCTCGTGGTCGTGGTAGCGGTAGCAGTCGGCCGGGATGCCGAGGGCGAGGTGCCACTGCAGGCGCTCCTCTTTCCAGTGTTTGAACCACTCAAGCTCGGTTCCGGGGCGCACGAAGAACTGCATCTCCATCTGCTCGAACTCGCGCATGCGGAAGATGAACTGGCGTGCCACAATCTCGTTGCGGAAAGCCTTTCCGATCTGAGCGATGCCGAAGGGGATCTTCATACGGCCGCTCTTCTGCACGTTGAGGAAGTTGACGAAGATGCCCTGTGCCGTCTCGGGACGCAGGTAGAGAGTGTCGCTGTCGTCGATGACGCTGCCCATCTTGGTGGCGAACATGAGGTTGAACTGACGCACGTCGGTCCAGTTGCGCGTGCCGCTGATGGGGCAGACGATCTCCAGGTCGAGAATGAGCTGCTTGAGGCCGTCAAGGTCATTGCGGTTCATGCAGTCGGCGTAGCGCTCGTGGATCTCGTCAATCTTCTTCTGGTGCTCGAGTACACGGGCGTTGGTGGTGACGAACTGCTGGCGGTCGAAGGCGTCGCCGAAGCGCTTGTGGGCCTTCTCGCACTCCTTCTCAATCTTCTCCTCAATCTTGGCGATATGGTCCTCTATGAGCACGTCGGCGCGGTAGCGTTTCTTGCTGTCTTTGTTGTCGATGAGGGGGTCGTTGAAAGCGTCGACGTGGCCGGAGGCTTTCCAGATGCGGGGATGCATGAAGATGGCGCTGTCCAGACCCACGATGTTCTCGTGCATCTGCACCATGGCCTTCCACCAGTACTGTTTGATATTGTTCTTCAGCTCCACGCCCAGCTGGCCGTAGTCGTAGACGGCGGCGAGACCGTCGTAGATTTCCGAGCTCGGGAAGATGAATCCGTATTCCTTGGCGTGAGCCACCACTTTCTTGAAGAAATCGTCTTGATTTGCCATATATATTTGTCTATTAATTTTGTCAAATAATCTCTATTAACGATGTCTATACAATATTATTGTATTCGTATAATATTATTTCTTCCGCAGGACGATGCGGAAGGTTGTGCCTTGGCCAGGGACGGAATATTTGAGGAAGAGGCGTCCGCGGTGGTACTGGTTGACGATGCGGCGGGCCAAGGGGAGGCCGAGACCCCAGCCACGGCTCTTGGTGGTGAAGCCGCTGTCGAAAATCTTTTTCTGCACCGAAGGAGACATGCCTTTGCCGGTGTCGCTGATGTCGATGTAGATGTTGCGGGCATCCTGGGAACCGACGATGGTGATGGTGCCTGAACCTTCCATGGCGTCTATGGCGTTCTTGCACAGGTTTTCTATCACCCACTGGAAAAGGTAGCTGTTGAGAGGCGCGATGAATTGCTCGTCCTCGGGGAAGGAGACGGCGAACTGCACCTTGCGCGGGGCACGGCTGCGCAGGTATTCGATGGCAGCGCCCACGGTGTTGGCCACATTCTCCTCCTTCAGCTCGGGAACGGAGCCAATCTTCGAGAAGCGGTGGGTGATGATCTCTAAGCGTTGGATGTCTTTTTCAACCTCGGTGGCATACTCGTCGCTGAACTCTTTGCCACGCAGGTATTGTGTCCATCCGCTGAGCGAGCTGAGCGGTGTGCCCAGCTGGTGGGCCGTCTCTTTCGCCAAGCCCACCCAGATACGGTTCTGCTCGGCGGTACGGGCGGTGCGGAAGATGTAGTAGGCCACCACCAGCAGCACCAGTCCTATGATGAAGTAAAAGAGAGGCACCCAGCGCAGTGAGCGTAGAAGGGGCGAGTTTTCATAGTAGACATAGGCGCGGTTGTTGCCGGGCAAGGAAATTTCAATGGGGTCGTTGACCGAGGCCATTTTCTCGAGCCGTGGCAGCAACTTGGCGGGATTGCTGACCTCGTTGGAGTCAAGGTTGCCTATGGCCAAGGGGTGGGTGCGTGTGCTGTCGACGATGATGACGGGTACGAATACCGAGTTGTTGGTGATTTCGGCAAGGAACGACCGGGTGAATCCCATGAGGACATGGCGGAGCTGTGTATAATATTGAGACTCTTTGTAGTAGAGAGTCATAGGCATGCCCCAGATACGGTAGTGGAACGGAGGATTTTTCGAAAATTCCTCCATCAATGGACCTTCAAATTTCTGCCCTGCAAGTTCCTGCGGAACAGTGATGATGGAATCCTTGGAGGTGGTGATGATGATGGGGGTGTGGGCCGAGTCGACGATGTAGTGGATATAGGCGAGGCTGAAACGGAGATCGGTGCTCATGTCGGGGTCGTTGAACGACTGCAGAATGTCGGTGTAGAGGCGCATTTTGCGGTGTTCGTCGAGGGTGGCTTGCTGGAAGAAGTGCTCTGTTACCTCGGTCATGCGGTTGCGCTGGGCTATGGCGTTGGCCCACAGGCGGATCTTGGCTTCTTCGCTTTCGCGCACCTGGCCGGCGATGTGTTGCACCTGCCACAGGGCGAAAAGAGCCAGGACTATGGCTATGGCCATGAGGATGAGTTTCAGCTTCTGTTTCATTTAGTTATCGGTTTTGAGCGATTGGGCGGGGCTGATGTGCGAGATGTAGGCCGCAGGAAGCAATAGAGCCAGCAGGCATACTACGAGAGCCCCGACGCTGATGACGAGGAAGATGGCAGGGGAGAGCTCGATGGGCACATAAGGCATGGAATAGCTTTCGGGATCGAGCGTTATCACATGCCAGCGTTTCTGCACAAGGCAGAGGGCCAGTGCCACGGCGTCGCCGATGGCTATGCCCTCGAGGATGAGGCGCGAGGCCTTGAGGAGGAAAATGCGACGCACCGAGGCGTTGGTGGCACCAAGGGCTTTCAGCAGACCTATGGTACGGCCCTTCTCGAAAATCATGATGAGCAGCGCCGAGACGATGGCTACGGCACAGACAAGACTCATAATGAGAAGGATGAGGGTGATGTTGCTGTTCAGCAGGTCGAGCCATGAGAAGAGGGCGGGGTGTGCGTCGACGATGGTCTGCAGCGAGTAGTCGTAGGGCAGTTTGTCGAGCACGTCGAGCGCTGTGGCGTCGAGGCGTCCGAAGTCGTCGACCAGTATCTCGTATCCACCTACCATGTTTGAATCCCAATCATTTAGCCGTTGCACCTGTCGCAGGTCTCCAATAACGTAGAGTTCGTCGAACTCGGTCAGGTCGGTATTGTAGATACCGCTGACGGTGAAAGCGCGCGAGCGGTAGGTGTCGCCGCCCCAGAAATAGGTACGCATTTTGTCGCCTACAGCGAGGTGCATGCGTGAGGCTATGGTGTTGGAAATGAGTACTTCGTTGGATGGTTTGCTTTCCGAAAGGCCGGAGGGTTCTGAGAAGTTTGGAAGCCTGCCTTCCACCATGCAGCCGGAGAAAAACGATGTGTCATAGTTGGCGCTAAGGCCGCGGAGCATGATGCCGTAGATTTGCTCGCTGGTTTTCACCATGCCACCCTTTGTGGCGAAGAACTGCAGGTGGCGCACACCATCGACGGCTTTGATTTTGGCAATCAGCGCGCTGTCGACCACAACGGGGGTCTCTTGATAGATGGGGCTGGAGGCGTAGTTGCTCACGGTGAGATGGCTGCCGAAGCCCACCACTTTGCCTGCAATTTCGCCCTTGAAACCGCCGAGGATGCTCACAGCCATGACCATTACCACTACTCCCAGCGCAATGGTGACTACCGCAATGACCGACAGGGGCCCCGAAAAGCCCCCGCCGTCCTTGCTGCGCGGCATAAACCGCTTGGCTATAAACCGTTCAAATTTCACTTAGAAACTCTGTGCGATGGCGATAAAGTCGTCGGCTTTGAGAGAGGCGCCACCGATGAGGCCGCCGTCGATGTCGGGACAGGCAAAGAGCTCCTTGGCGTTGGAGGGCTTGCAGCTGCCGCCATAGAGGATGCTGATATCGTCGGCCAGGGCCTTGCCGTATTTTTCGACAAGGAGACTGCGGATGTGGGCGTGAATCTCCTGTGCCTGGTCGGGCGTGGCGGTCTTGCCGGTGCCGATGGCCCACACGGGCTCGTAGGCGATGACCACTTCTTTCATCTGCTCGGCGGTGAGATGGAAGAGACCTTCTTCGACCTGACGCTTCACCACGTCGAGCTGACGGCCGGCTTCGCGCTCCTCAAGCACCTCGCCGACACATACGATGGGTTTAAGGCCATGGGCCAGCAGGCGGTCGACTTTGGCGGCCACGGTCTTGTTGGTCTCGCCATAGTAGGCGCGACGCTCCGAGTGACCCACAATGCAGTAGTCAATCTCCATGCTTTCAAGCATCTCGGCACTCACCTCGCCAGTGTAGGCACCCTTCTCCTCGGCAGCCACGTTCTGTGCGCCAACCATGAAATAGGAGTCGTTGGCATAGTCGGTGGTCATCTCAAGATAGGGGAACGGAGGGCAGACGATGAGTTGTGTGTCGCGCGGAAGCTCCTGCTGCTCAAGTTTTTCCATGATTCCATTGATGAGGTCGTCGGCCTCGGTGAAGGTGCAGTTCATCTTCCAGTTGCCTGCTACGATATGTTTTCTCATTGCTATTGGGTTTTAATTGTTAATGATTAATTGTAATAACGCCAATGGAACGATAATATTTTGCAGGGTTGAAAATAATTTTTTCGGCATGCCATCGACCTGCCAGAGCCGTATCATCTCCGACTGTGGTCGGTGATGGGTCGGAGGAGGTACGGAGATGGTACGGTGTTAGGACGGTGTTGGTTCCTATGGGCTATTGTGAATCAGAGAGTTGCAAAAGCGTTTTTTCCGGTGTTTTGAGATTGTTATTCAAAAATAGGATTGGAATAGTCAAGGTGCTGGTTGATAGTTTTTTATGACTTTTCTTTTGTGGTTGGTAGGAAGTTGGTGATTCACGGACGAAAGAAAGTCCATGAAGCGCCGGTTTCCTGTCGTAAAATTTATTTTTGACGATGGGGGAAAACTTTTTTTGTAATTTTTTTGTAAATATAAATTTATTTACTATTTTTGTAGTTGCGTCTCAATGATGCAGAAAGTAAGTAATTAATTAAATATAAACCATTTAAAACAAAAACAAACAATGAAGACCGCTTATAATTTCAATGCAGGTCCCTGCGTCCTGCCCAAAGAGGCCATCGAGTCCACCATCGCCGCCATCCGCGATTTTGACAACACTGGTATTGGCCTGCTCGAAATCTCTCACCGTACCCCCGGTTGGGAGCGCACCATGGAAGAAACCCGCCAGCTGTGGCGCGACCTGCTGAACATCCCCGCCGAATATGAGATTCTCTTCCTCGGTGGTGGTGCCAGCACTGGTTTCATGGATGTCCCCGCCAACCTCCTCAACAAGAAGGCTGCCTATCTGCAGACCGGCGTGTGGGCCAAGAAGGCCGCCAAAGAGGCCAAGAACTTCGGTGAGACCGTGATCGTCGCCTCCAGCGAAGACAAGACCTACAGCTATATCCCGAAGGGTTGGACCGTCCCCGCCGACGCCGACTACTTCCACATCACCACCAACAACACCATCTACGGTACCGAGATCCGCAAGGACTTCGCCGCCAACGAGATCAACAACGTGATGCTCGTCGCCGACATGAGCTCCGACATCATGAGCCGTCCCGTCGACGTGAAGAAGTACGGTCTCATCTACGGTGGTGCCCAGAAGAACGTCGGCCCTGCCGGTGTCACCTTCTACATCGTCCGTAAAGACATCCTCGGTAAGATCACCGACCGTCAGTATATGAACCCCCTGCCCACCATGGTGGACTTCCGCACCCACGCTGCCGAAGAGGCCAAGAACATCTCCATGTTCAACACTCCTCCTGTG
>JAEEGH010023049.1_pt1 | contig 12704 bp, 11 predicted proteins | sample 9134181 | NCBI WGS metagenome assembly JAEEGH01 (sample SAMN16246544, study PRJNA631951) | gut metagenome | biome: gut microbiome; feature: rumen; material: DP-attached | host: Bos | place: Iran: Karaj | collected 2018-10 | reverse complement strand
CGTGAAACAACCGTTAGTGGAAGCAATGGAACGCTATCTGCAGGAGCAGGTGTACCCGCTGCATACGCCGGGCCATAAAGGCGGCCGGGGTATGGCGGATCCGCTGCGTTCGTTGCTGGGTTCCACCGCGTTGCGGCTGGACGTTTCCCTCATGAGCGAGCTGGACGATTTACACGCGCCTTCCGGCTGCGTCAAAGCAGCGCAGGAAGAGGCGGCAAAGTTATACGGCAGTGATGCCTGCTTCTATTCGGTGAACGGAACAACGGGCGCCATCCATGCCATGCTGATGACGGCACTGCAGCCGGGCGATAAGGTGCTGGTTCCCCGGAACGCCCACCGCAGTGTAATGGGCGGGCTGATTCTGGCAGACGCGGTGCCGGTATATGTGCAGCCTAAGAACATAAAAGAGTTTGGCATGCAGGGCCAGGTCACGCCGGAACAGGTGAAAGAAGCGTTTGCGGCGCACCCGGATATCAAAGCGGTGCTGCTGACGTCTCCCAATTATTTCGGCATGGCGGCAGAAGTAAAACAGATTGCTGAGATTGCGCATGCCCATAACGCGGTGCTGCTAGTGGATGAAGCGCACGGTCCCCATTTGGGATTTCATGACAAATTCCCGCCTTCTGCCATGCAGTGCGGAGCGGATATGGCAGCCCAGAGTACCCATAAAATCTTAGGGGCGCTGACACAGAGTTCTTTATTACAGGTGAAAGGGACACGAATCAATCTGTGTCATGCGGCAGATGTAATGAGCCTTCTTACAACTACAAGTCCCAACTATCTGCTGATGGGTTCCCTGGACGCGGCCCGGGCCCAGCTGGCGGAGCGGGGATCTGCCATGCTGGAAGATGCGTTGCGGGCGGCGCAGATGTTGCGCAACAGTCTGGAGAAGATTCCGGGCCTGCGGGTGATCCGTCCGGAAGATGTGGCAGGCGAATACGGAATTTCTGCTTTGGATATAACAAAGGTAACCATAAATCTGAAAGAGTGGGGCGTCAGCGGTGTTGCCGCCGGGGAAGCCCTGCGCAAAGAAAAAATCGCCGTGGAACTGGTGGACCCGCAAAACGTCTTGTTCCTTGTGACATATGCGGACTGGGCACCGGTGCAGTGGCAGAATACGGTGAACCGGATTTGCAGGACTTTGGAGAAGCTGCGCCCGGTGCTGAACCCGCTGGAAGCAAGATCCGTGGAACAGGTCAGGGCGTTGGAAAATGAAGCGGCGGAAAGAGAAAAGGCGCAGCAGGCAGAGATTCCGGTAACAGAAGCTGCCCTTCCGATGCGTACCGTATTTTACGGGAAAAAGAAAGCGGTTCCCCTTTCCGGGGCGGCCGGCCTGATCTGTGCCGAGCCGGTCAGCTTTTACCCGCCGGGCATTCCCGTGATTCTGCCCGGGGAGCGGTTTACAGATAAAATTATTGAATGGTGTTGTCTGATGAAACAGCAGGGACTGCCTGTCAGCGGTCCGGCGGACACTTCACTGCAGACAGTGAGGGTGCTGGAAGAATAACCTGTCAAACAGAGGTGCAGATTATGAAAAAAGGTTGTTTCATTACGATGGAGGGGGTAGACGGCAGCGGCAAGACTACCCAGCTGCAGCTGACGGCCCGGTACCTGCTGGACCGGGGCTATGAAGTGGTGACCACCCGGGAACCGGGCGGCACGAAGCTGGCGGAACGGATCCGTAACGTAGTGCTGGATGCGGATGCCGCTGTGAATCCGAGAACGGAAGTGCTGTTATATCTGGCAGCCCGGGCGGAGCATGTGGAAAAAGTAATCAGGCCTGCGCTGGAGGCAGGCAAAATTGTGCTGTGCGACAGGTTTGACGATTCCACCATGGTGTACCAGGGTTTTGTCCGTGGTATTGAGATTAGTAAAGTACAAGATCTTTGCAAATTTGCCGCGGACGACGTGCAGCCGGAACTGACGATTCTGCTGGACGCCGCGCCGGAAGCCTTGTTACAGCGCCGGGCGGACCGGGGCGTGCAGGACCGTTTTGAACAGGAAGGCCTGGACTTCCAGAAAAAAGTGCGGGAAGGGTTTCTGCTGCTGGCGAATGCTGAACCGGAACGTGTTAAAAAAGTCCATGCCCTGCAGTCTGCGGAAGCAGTGCAGGCAGAGATCCGGAAAATATTAATTGATGCCGGATTTTAAAAGAGACAGGGAGACAGGCAATATATATAAATTTACAGGTTAGGAAAAGATATGAGCAAAACGTCGGAAATGATTGCGTGGTTCCATGAGATGAGATTCGCCGTCATGGCGAGACTGTCTGAGGGGCGCAGCCCCGAGTTTCGAAGCCATAGGCGAATAAATCCATGGAATAGCAATCATGTACGGTTTTGCGAATACTTTTCCTGACGTAAAGGTGCAATATGTTTGACCAAATCGTAGGACATCAACAGAATAAAGAATTTCTGGAACGGTTCTTAAACCGGGAAGAGCGGCCTCACGCGTTGTTGTTCTACGGACCGGAGGGAATCGGCAAGTGCCTGCTGGCAAAAGAATTTGCCAGAGCTTTTCTGTGCCTGGGTTCTCCGCAGGAAACCAGACCCTGCAGCCGTTGTGAGTCCTGCCGCCTGCTGAACTTTGAAACCGGCAACTTTGCCCATCCGGATTATCTGTATTTCGATCCCTTGACAGACGAGGAACAGGAAAAGAAAAAAACAAAAATCATTTCCGTAAACCAGATCCGCAGCCTGATTAAACAGTCTGCTTTCGGGCCTACGCTGTCAAAACATAAAATTTGCATTATTAACGAAGCGGACACGATGAACACGGAAGCGGCCAATTCGCTGCTGAAACTGCTGGAGGAACCGCCGGACAAATGGTTTTTCATTCTGGTGGCCTCTTCGGTAAGCCGACTCCTTCCCACGATTTTATCCCGGGTGATCCAGGTGCGGTTTACGCCGCTGTCCGTGCAGGAAACAAAAAACGCATTACTAAATAAAGATATTCCCGAGGCCGAAGCGGACCTGCTGGCGCATCTGTCTGATGGGTCGTTAGGACAGGCGCTCCGGTTCCGGGAAGAACGGATCATGGACTTCCGCAATGCCGCATTGAAGTTTGTGGCGGAATTTCCCATGCAGGCGCCCATGACCTATCTGCTGAATGAAGATTATTTTTCTGACTTTATTCCCTCATCCGGAGGCAACGAGCAGCTCCAGCGTTTTGTGGCCATGACGGTTTCACTGCTGCGAGATCTTCTGTTTGTAAAAAGCGGGCTGCCGGATCAGGTTTTTAATACAGACGCGCTTCCCCAGTTGCGGAAAATCGCCGGGAAATGGGACGCAGGACGACTGCACCGGGCAACGGGAGCGGCGCAGGAAGCAGCGGCAGCCGCAGTGCGGCGGGCCAATACCAAAAGCGTGCTGGACAATTTGACGTTTAAGATAAATACATGCTGCGAAGGGAGAATATAGCATGAAAAAAGTGGTAGGAATCCGTTTTAAGAAAACGTGTAAGATATATTATTTCGATCCGCTGGAGACAGAGCTTGTGCCGGGGGACCATGTCATCGTGGAAACGGCCCGGGGCATGGAATTCGGAACGGTGTCCATCGGCACCCGGGAGATTCCGGAGGAACAGCTGAAAAATCCGCTGAAACCCATTATCCGCAAGGCTACGCCGGAAGACGAGGAAACGGTGAACCAGAACATGATCCGGGAGCGGGAGGCTTTCAATATCTGCCAGCGCCGGATCGAGCGTCACGGGCTGGAGATGAACCTGGTGGACGTGGAATTTACGTTTGATGTCAATAAAATCATTTTCTATTTTACGGCAGACGGCCGTATCGATTTCCGGGAACTGGTAAAGGATCTGGCTTCCGTGTTCCGCACCCGCATCGAACTGCGGCAGATCGGGGTCCGGGATGAGGCCCGGATGGTAGGGGGCATCGGCAGCTGCGGCCGGCCTCTGTGCTGCGCCAGCTGGCTGGGTGATTTCGAGCCGGTGTCCATCCGTATGGCGAAGAATCAGAACCTGTCTTTGAATCCCACCAAAATTTCCGGCAGCTGCGGGCGCCTGATGTGCTGTCTTAAATATGAAGATTATCTGTATGCCAAAGAAAAGGGCAAAGGCAGCCGGCCCAAGAAGGAATATGCGGAAGCACCCCAGGTCGGGACCATGGTGGCTACCAGCATGGGCAAGGGCAAGGTCACTACGGTGAACAAAGCCAAACATACTGCCACCGTACAGCTTTCCCGAGACAATGTGGTCACCCTGGAATGGGACGAACTGATCGATGCATCCCAGGCCATGGATGACGATTAATATTATTGTGTTGCGTTTCAGTCGTAACGCCTGCTGAAAGTAAGATTATTTTTTCATAAAACTATGAGCGTAATCAGAGAAGATTATCTGCCGGGGTGCGGATATAAAATCTATCAGGATCCGGCGGAGTTTACCTTTACGACCGATTCCGTCTTTCTGGCCCATTTCCCCCATCTGGCCAACAAGGCAAGAGTGCTGGAATTAGGCTGCGGGACCGGGGCCGTCAGTTTTTATCTGGCAGCCCGGGGCGCGGCGGAAGTAACCGGATTGGATGTGAATCCCCGGATGGTGGAGCTGTTCAACCGCAGCGCGGAAGCGAATGGGATTGAATCGCGTGTCCGTGCGTTGGAATGGGATATCAAAGAAATAAAAAATTTTTGCCCGACAGAGGCATTTGATCTGGTTGCCGCCAATCCGCCTTACCGCAACAGCGGCAGGGAACGGACCATAGGCACCAGCGCCTGCCATGAAAAAACAGCGGTGCTGGAGGATTTCTTTACGGCTGCCGGTTATGCGCTGCACAGTAGGGGGCGTTTTGCCCTGGTACAGCTGCCGGAGCGGTTTATGGAATCCATGGAGCTGGCCATCAAATATAACCTGCAGCCCAAAAAACTGCAGTGGGTCCATGCTTCCATAGATAAACCGGCCTGGATTTTTTTGCTGGAGATGGTAAAAAACGGAAGTTACGGGCTGGAAGTGTTGCCGCCGCTGATTATGTACAATGCGGACGGCACGCTGACAGAGCAGGCAAAGAAGCAGATGGAGAAAGAATAAAATCCTTTTATTAAAAATTATTTGGAGACCTTATGCCCGGTACATTATTTTTGGTCGCGACCCCTATCGGAAACCTGGGTGACATGACGCCGCGGGCGGTGCAGGTGCTTACGGACGCTGATTTAATTGCGGCGGAAGACACCCGGCGCACGTTGCAGTTGCTGAACCATTTTTCCATAAAGGGAAAGCTGATCCATTACGATGAAAACAATAAAGAGAAACAGGGACCTGTATTATTGCAGGAACTGCTGCAGGGAAACAATGTGGCGCTGGTAACCGATGCGGGCTTCCCGGGGATTTCCGATCCGGGGGAGGCCATGGCGAAGCTGGCCATTGAAAACGGCATCACCGTCACGCCGGTGCCGGGGGCCAATGCCTGCCTCACTGCCCTGGTTGCTTCTGGACTTCCGTCCACACCGTTCTTTTTCGGAGCGTTTCTCCCGAAAAGCAAAAAGAACCGGAAAGAGCAACTGGAAAAATGGAAACAGATTCCTGCGACCGTCGTGTTATATGAAGCGCCCCACCGGATCGTGGATGTGCTGGAAGAGATTCTGGCAGTGTGGGGCGACAGGCAGATGGCGTTCGGCAGGGAACTGACCAAGCTGCACGAAGAATTCTGGAGGGGGACTATTTCCCAGGCAATATTCTATTTGAAGGAAAATCCTCCCCGGGGTGAGTTTGTTCTGGTCATCGCCCAGGCGGAAGAGAAACCGCCTGATGAAGAGGAAATTAAAGATCCGCTGGACGCAGTGAAGGAAAAAATCGCGCAAGGCGTTCCCAAGAAGGAAGCTCTTAGCGAAGTTGCAAAACAGTTTAAAATTCCCAAACGGGATTTATATAACCGCTTGATTCAGGAGCAGGAAAAAGAGTAAAATATAAAATGTAGATAAATTTTTCTGTTTGCGAAAAATTCTGTTCGCTGAATAATCCGGTGAGCAAGAGAGTAAAAAATATTTTTAATAAAACAGTTAACACTTCTGCAACGCAGATACCTATATTAAAAGGAAGAAGGGCATATCATGGAAAAGAAACCGTTTTTTATTACCACGCCGATTTATTATCCCAGTGAAAAACTGCATATCGGTCACGCCTACTGCACTACGGTAGCGGATGCCATCGCCCGTTATCACCGGGCCAAAGGGGAGGATGTATTTTTCCTCACCGGCAGCGACGAGCACGGACAGAAGATCCAGCGCAAAGCGGAAGATCTGGGTATCACCCCGATTGAATATGTAGATAAAATCGTGGCCACGTTCCAGAGCCTGTGGAAACGGCTGGAGATTTCCAACGACGATTTTATCCGCACCACCCAGGAGCGCCACGAAAAAGTGGTGCAGGCGGTGATGCAGCAGATTTACGATAAAGGCGATATTTACAAGAAAAATTACGAAGGCTGGTACTGCGTGCCCTGCGAATCTTTCTGGACCGAACATCAGCTGGTAGACGGGAACTGCCCGGATTGCGGCCGTCCCGTAGAGAAGATGCAGGAAGAAAGCTATTTCTTCAAGATGAGCAAGTACGCGGACCGCATGCTGCAATATATTGACGAGCATCCGGATTTCATCCAGCCGGTAGCACGCCGCAACGAAATGATCAACTTTATCAAACAGGGCCTGGAAGATCTCTGCGTAACCCGCACTTCTTTTGACTGGGGTATCAAGGCGCCCTTCGATCCCAAGCATGTTGTGTATGTATGGTTCGATGCCCTGCTGAACTACATGACCGCCATCGGTTATAAAGCGGACGAAGAGATGTTCAACAAGTACTGGCCGGCGGACATTCATCTGGTAGGCAAGGAAATCGTGCGTTTCCATTCCATCATCTGGCCCATCATGCTGATGGCCATGGGCGAAGCCATTCCGAAAAAAGTATACGGCCACGGATGGCTGGTAGTAGACGGCACCAAGATGAGCAAATCCATCGGCAACGTGGTGGACCCCAACGGCCTGATTGATGAATTCGGGGCTGACGCCATCCGGTATTTCCTGTTACGGGAAATCAATCTGGGCAGTGACGGCAACTTCAGCCGTGACGCTCTCATCAACCGCATCAACGCGGACCTGGCCAATGACCTGGGCAACCTGCTGTACCGTACTGTCAGCATGGTGGAAAAATATCATGACGGCGAACTGAAAAACTGCCCGGCCGTAGCGCAGGATGTGGATACGGATCTGGTCAAACTGGCGGAAGCCACGCTGAATTCGTATCAGGAACATATGGATAAGCTGGAAATCAATGATGCTATCAAAGCGGTATGGGGTCTTGTTGCCAGCGCCAACAAATATATTGATGACACGGCTCCCTGGAAACTGGCCAAGGAACCGGCCGATGCCGACCGCCTGCATCTGGTGCTGTACAACCTGGCGGAAGTGCTTCGCTTTGTAGCCGTGATGATCGAGCCGTTCATTCCGGGGACCACACCGGAAATCTTAAGGCAGCTGGGACTGGAATGCAAAGAACAGAACCTGCTGGAAGATTTAAAGTGGGGCGGCATTGCCGACGGCACCAAAGTGGTGAAGGGCGAACCGCTGTATCCGCGTATTGACGTGCTGCCGGACGGCCGTACCCTGATCGGCGCCACCAAAAAATACGCAGGCAAAGTGTACAATCCGGAAACCGGCAAGCATGAAGAGTATCATCCGGAGCCGGCCAAGGCAGCCAATAATAAACAAGAGAAAAAGAATGAAAATAAGAAGATTGACGCCTTAGCGGAAGCCCAGGCGAAAGCGGAAGAAGCCAAAGCGAAAGCCCTGGCGGCCAAAGAAGCGGCGGCGAAAAAAGCAACCTCCGCGGCCGATGCAGCCAGTGACGCGGTAGCGGCAGCAGGTGATGCGGCCAAAGCTGTGGGCGGCGCAGTGCTGGCGGCCGTGGCTTCTGCCAAAGCGCGGGTCAGCGCGGCGGCTGACGATGCGGTGCGCACGGCGACCGAAGTGAAGAACGCGGCGCTGGAAGCGGCCCGTGGCAGTGAAGCGCAAAAATCCGCCCCGGCAGCAGAAGGCGAAATCACCATTGACGACTTTGCCAAAATTGATTTGCGGGTTGCCAAGATCCTGTCCGCGGAACGGGTGCCTAAAACCGATAAGCTGATGAAGATCCAGGTGCAGCTGGGCGAAGAGGAACGCACCATCGTGTCCGGCATTGCCCAGTATTACACGCCGGAAGAACTGGTGGGCCGCAATGTTATCGTAATCAAGAACCTGAAACCGACCAAGCTCCGTGGTATTATGTCTTACGGCATGCTGCTGGCGGCTTCCGACGGGGAAGGGAATCTGGTGCTGGCAGACGCGCCGAATATTAAAAGTGGCAGTAAGGTAAAATAGAAATAAATGCGTGGAAAGATTACGCAAAACATTGTGAGCGGTTGCGTAATTCCATGAGATGAAATGTGCCGCAGCGGCGAGACTGTCTGAGGGGCGCAGCCCCGAGTTTCGAAGCCGCAGGCACATGAGTCCATGGAATAGCAAACACGAACAGTTTTGCGAAACTTTTCACGCAGCAAACGTTTTATTTTAGATTATTGAAGGAATTCTTATGTCACGTTTAGGTATTATAGACACCCACGCGCACTTAGATGATAACCGTTTTGACGCAGACCGCGCCGATGTAATGGCGCGACTTACCAATGATATGGAAGCGGTCATCACCCAGGGCACCACGTATGAATCGTCGGTTGCCTCTGTAAAGACGGCGGAGCAATATGATTTTGTGTATGCCGCGGTAGGCTGGCATCCGGAAGATCTGGCCGGCATCAAAGACGAAAGCTACATTGCCGGACTGGAGCAGCTGGCCCGGGACCATACAAAAGTAGTAGCCATCGGGGAAATCGGGCTGGATTATTATTGGAAGGAAAACGAGCCGAAGGAAGTGCAGCTGCTGCGTTTAAAACAGCAGTGCGACCTGGCGTACCAGCTGGACCTGCCGGTAGTGATCCATAACCGGGAAGCCCACGGCGACTGCCTGAACTTTTTCCAGAATGAAGTTCCCAAAGAACTGAAGGTAGTGTTTCACTGTTATTCCGGTTCCCTGGAAATGGCGAAGGAACTGTGGAAACGCGGTTACTATTTAGGTTTTGGCGGAACCTCTACCTATAAAAATAATAAGAAGGTGCGGGAAGTGCTGGCAGCCTGTCCGGAAGAATTATTTGTCCTGGAGACGGACTGTCCCTATCTGGCCCCGGAGCCTTTCCGGGGACGGCGCAACGACCCCAGCCTTACAGAATTTGTTGCCAAAAACGCGGCCCTGGTCCGGGGCACAAGTTTTGAGCATATTGCGGAGCAGACCACGAAGAATGCCCGCACGTTGTTTAACAAAATGTTTCGTGCGTAAAAAGATTTTGCAACAGCTATAGTTATTGAAAAAACACAAAAGAGGGATGAGACCATGGAGGATGGCGAAAAGAAGGCTTCAGTATCTGCATTAAAAGCAATCAAAGAGCGTCGCAGCATCCGTAAATTTAAATCAGACTCCATATCTGAAATGGATCTGCACACGATTCTGGAAGCGGGCATTGCGGCTCCTTCTTCCAAAAACCGGCAGCCCTGGCACTTTACGGTGGTACGGGGCGATGCCAAAGAAGAACTGGCGCGGGTCATGGAACGGGGCCTGAATCTGGAAGTAAAAGCCCACGAACCGTTTTTGCCGGAAAGCATGAGATTTATCAACGGTGCTTTTAACAGCGTGAATGTGATGCGGGAAGCACCGGTGGTGGTAATGGTGTCCAATGAACTGGGCAAAGGAATTGACTTTGCGGGTAATTTGTCTGTAGATGAACGGGTTGCGGAAATCTGCAATGTGCAGTCCGTAGCGGCGGCTGTTGAAAATATGCTGATTGCGGCGCAGGAACTGGGCGTCGGCAGCCTGTGGATCTGTGATATCTTCTTTGCCTATCCGGAGATTTCCGAATGGCTGGACAAGAAAAATCCGGGACACGGCATGCTGGTGGCAGCCCTTGCCTTCGGTTACGCGGACGAAGCGCCGAAAGCCCGGACCCGGAAGAGTCTCCATGATGTGGCGACATTTTTAAAATGAGATATGTCCGTCGAAATAAAAACGAACCGTATTGTGAGCAATTATAATTATTTATAAAGTATCCGTTTATGCGCAACGGACCAATGCCCCGTTTACAAAGTGGCGTAAGTGTCCAAAAGATACCTGCGTGCTTGTACCGGGGTATTTTTTAGAGAAAGGTCTTTACGTTAATGTTCTGGCTGCTGTTTCCTTATGAATATGTTGACAGTGTATTTTCAATCGATTATCAAAAATTAATGCAAAAAGGCTATAAGGGAATCATATTCGATATCGATATGACGCTGGTTCCCCATGGGGCCGATTCCACAAAAGAGATCGATGCACTGTTTAAAACGGTTCATGAACTGGGTTTAAAAACACTTTTGTTAACGAATAACAGTGAGGAAAGAGTCAGGCGTTTTACTAAAAATATCGATACCCTCTACCTGTGCGATGCCAATAAACCGGAACCGGAAGGTTTTTTGAAAGCGGTAGAAATGATGGAAATACAAAAAGAGGAAACGGTTTACATCGGGGACCAGATTTTTATCGATATTTACGGCGCCAATAAATGCGGAATCGCCAATATACTTGTTCATTATGTGACGGCTGAGGAAGAGAAGAAAATCGGAATCAGACGGAATTTGGAAAAAATAATTCTTAAACTTTACAGAATAACGAAATTTTATCAGCACAGACTGGGAGATATTCAGAAGACGGAGGCTGTTTGAAGATGCTTTTTTGTGAAATCCATCCCGTTTGTTATGAAATTTCTTTGAAAAAAGAAATTTGCAAGCGGCATATCAGGGATTTGTTAAGCAAGGAAAAGTTTGCCAAAACAATCAATGATACATTGCTGCCTAACGTGGTTGCCAGTTACAGCTGCAATTTAATAAAAAGAGGCAAAGGCGTTGACTTGCGGCTTCAGGAAAACAAGGCGGTCAACATCCGGTTAGCCTGCCGGAAAATTGACGGGATTATGATTTATCCTGATGAAATATTTTCGTTTTGGCATACGGTTGGCAAAACTACCAAGGCAAAAGGGTACAAAGACGGACGCGTCATCATCCATAATAAGCTGATTCCCGGACTGGGCGGAGGCCTTTGCAATCTGGGGAATACCATACATTACATGATTCTGCACAGTCCCCTGGAAGTAGTTGAATTCCATCATCATTCCGACGCGCTGGCTCCGGAAGAAGGCAAAAGGGTGCCCTTCAGTACGGGCACTTCCATCAGCTATAATTACATTGATTACCGTTTCAAAAACAACACGGACCAGAATATCCAGCTCCATGTCTGGTGTGATGATGAAAAATTACATGCCGAGTTACGGAGTGAAAAAGAATTTCCCTGGAAATATTCCCTTGTGGAGGAAGACCATCATTTTCAAAAAGAAAACGAAAAGTATTTCAGGGTCTCTAAGATTTACAGGGAAGTTACGGACCGTTCAACGGGTGAAGTGCTCAATAAAGAACTCATTTTAAATAATCATTCTGAAGTTATGTATGATTACGACCTGATCCCGAAAGATCTGATTATGGACAGGTAGTGGAAGAAAGGATTTAATTATGGGAAACGCACCGGAACTGATTGTCATGCTTACTCATAATGACCTCACTGTTACTGACGCCTGTGAAATCTTTGACCAGTGTAAAACATCCAAAGCAAAATTCTGGGGATTCAAAGAAGAGCCGCTGCCTCTGGAGCAAATGCAAAAATTATTTGCGTATATGAAGGACTGCGGGAAAACCACGTTTCTGGAAGTGGTTTCTTATAGTGAAAAAGAATGCCTGGAAGGCGCCCGGAAAGCGGTTGCATGCAATTGTGATTTTCTTATGGGCACCACATTTTTTGATTCCGTGAATGATTTTTGCAGGGTAAACCATCTTAACTATTTACCCTTTGTCGGCAAAATTACCGGCCGTCCCTCCGTGTTGGAAGGCACCCCGGAAGAGATGATAGATGAAGCCAATGCCTATATTGCAAAGGGCGTTTACGGTATTGACCTGTTGGGATACAGATATACAGGTGACGCCGCCCTTCTTAACAGGGAATTTGTTAAAAACATGAAAGTTCCGGTCTGCATTGCCGGCAGCGTAAACAGTTATGAACGGTTACAGGAGATAAAAGCTGTCTCGCCCTGGGCCTTTACCATTGGCGGAGCGTTTTTTGAGAATAAATTTGACGGAACGATGAAAGAACAGATTGATAAAGTATGTAATTTTATGAAAGAATAACTCATTTCACAGGTAACGTTACGGTTCCCTTTACAGAAACAGTGAAGAAACAACGCGGCTTCTGCAGGGGGAACTGTTTTTTATTTAGCAGACTGGTTTTTGTATAAAAATTGTAAAACATGTTACTTTTTTAATTGCAAATCCCCATTGTATACACAAAACATAGAAAAACATTGACACTATTTTTTGTAATTAATATAATTTCAAGCAAATAGTTACAAAAATAAAAGTAAATCCTTTGCAAATGTACAGCAGGATAGGACGAAAAGCAAATTGTAGCTATATAAGGGCAAGGAGGGGAAATTATGAAATTCACGAAAAAAATGTCCGGCGTATTAGTAGCAGGTATTCTGTTGGCGGCGATGACTGCAGGCTGCGGCGGTGGCGGCGGCGACAAAAACGCGGCGGATAACA
>JAEEGH010023043.1_pt1 | contig 12708 bp, 8 predicted proteins | sample 9134181 | NCBI WGS metagenome assembly JAEEGH01 (sample SAMN16246544, study PRJNA631951) | gut metagenome | biome: gut microbiome; feature: rumen; material: DP-attached | host: Bos | place: Iran: Karaj | collected 2018-10 | reverse complement strand
GTGCGAATGAGACGCTGGATACGCCTAACGCAATGATTATCAGCAAAGAACGCATCATAGAGATTACTTTGTCAATCTTCATAAGAGTACGTTTTGTTAAATAATGAATTTTGTAAAAAATGGTGTATGATTAAAAAAAGTTTGTACAAAAGTTGCCAAATATAATAATAAAAAACGAGAAATCGCTATTTCCACTTGTTTTCTTTATTTCCGAGAATCTCCCTGACCTTGAGCGGCTGGTTCGTGGTGATGCAATCCACACCAAGGCCGATCATCTTCTTTATGTCATCATCCTTGTCAACAGTCCAGACATTCACGCTCATCTTCCTGTCATGGGCTTGTCCTACCCATTCCGGATGCTCGTTGAAAGCGCTGTAATGATAATCGATGCCGTTTATGCCTTTGGCAAAGACCTCTTCAGGAGTCAGGTCTTTCTCCAGGTACTGGTTCGTGAATCCCGGGCAGAGGGCGGCGATCCTTTCGCAGATATTCCTGCTGAATGAGATGAAAATGACTTTCTTGGGATCGTACAGGCCATGTCTCTTGAGAGCTGCGACGCTCTGGTCGACCATGTAATCCTCGTGGGCCTTGTCGAGTTGCTTCTTGAGTTCGAACACCAGGACGGTTCCGCCTTTCTCGCCCTGGGTGAGATATTCGTCGAGGGTGGGAAGCTTCTCGCCGTTCTTCAGACGGTAGTCCTTGAAATCAGCGTAGTTGTGCGTATGGATGCTCTTGCCCTGGATGTGGGCGTCGTGATGGACGACGAGGACCAGGTCGGAAGTGATATGGACATCGAACTCGCTGCCCCAGAAATGGTTCTTCTGGGCGAGTTCCAACGCCTTGATCGAATTCTCTGCAAATCCGGCTTCCTCGCAGTTCCAGAAGCCGCGGTGGGCGGTGACTGCCACCTTCGGGGCACACGATGCTGCGATTGCGACAATGGCAGCGGCAGCAATGATTCTCAATGATTTCTTCATATCGTTTAATTTTTGCGGTTCGGTTTATACAAATATAATAATAAATCTTCTTTTAAATAAAAACCTCGGACTTTACGGGAAAATGACTAAATTTGTAATTTGTTGTATATAAACTGATTTTTTTTATGACGTATTGCAGGGTTTTCCCTGTTTTAATAACAAGTCTGTATAATTAAACTTATAAAGATGGTAAAAGTAAATCTCGGAGGTTGCAGCTCCTTTGTAAAAGATGCAGATTACAATGATTATGTCACCAAGGCCCTCGCGGCCCTCGATACACTTGAAAGCGGAAGCGGGGCAGGGAATGATTTCCTCGGATGGAAGCATCTCCCTTCAGAGACCCCTGAATCCCTGATAGCCGAATGCGAGGCTGTACGCGACTTCTGGAAGGCAAAGGGCGTGGATCTCGTGGTTGTAATCGGTATCGGAGGCTCGTATCTTGGTGCCCGCTGTGCCATCGAGGCCCTTTCACATAATTTCGCAAAGCAGCTCTCCGGAAAGAAGGATGCTCCCGAGGTCGTATTCGCCGGCAACAATCTTTCCGAGGAATACATCGCCGAGTTGATGGACCTTGTCGCCGAAAGGAACGCCGCAACTGTCGTCATCTCCAAGTCCGGCACCACCACGGAGCCTGCAGTGGCTTTCAGGGTGGTGAAGGAATATATCGAAAAGACCTATGAGGATGCTTCCGAGAGGATAGTGGCCATCACGGATGCCAGGAAGGGCGCCCTGAAGACCCTCGCCACACAGGAAGGATACAAGACATTCGTCGTGCCCGACAATGTGGGCGGACGCTATTCGGTCCTTACCCCGGTCGGTCTCCTTCCCACCGTGCTCGCCGGTTTCGATGTCCGTGAGATGCTTGCCGGTGCTGCCGAGATGGAAAAGGCCTGTGCAGTCAGGTCTGCAGAGAATCCGGCGGTGCAGTATGCAGCCATGAGGAACCTGCTGTATTCCGTTATGGGTAAGAAAATCGAGATCCTCGTCGCATACAACCCCAAGCTCCAGTATCTGGGAGAATGGTGGAAGCAGCTCTACGGAGAATCCGAGGGCAAGGAATTGAAAGGCATCTATCCCGCCTCGGTCAATTTCACCACCGACCTTCATTCCATGGGACAGTTCATCCAGGAAGGTGAGAGGATCCTTTTCGAAACTGTCGTCAACATAGAGAAGAGCAACCGCAGCGTAGTAATCGGCAGCGATCCCCAGAACCTCGACCAGCTCAACTACCTGGCGGGACAGCATGTGGAGCATTGCAACGCGATGGCTCAGCTGGGAACCAAGCTTGCCCACATCGACGGCGGCGTTCCCCAGATCGAGGTTTCGGTCGAGAGCCTGAGCGCATACAACCTGGGCGGCATATTCCAGTTCTTCGAATATGCCTGCGGCATCAGCGCATATGTCCTGGGTATCAACCCCTTCAACCAGCCCGGTGTCGAAGCTTACAAGAAGAACATGTTCGCACTTCTGGAGAAGCCCGGTTACGAGGAGCAGACCAAGGCCATCAAGGCGAGACTTTAATTTATGGATTGCGTCACTAAATTCCGCGAAACTTACAGGAGGGATCCCGAGGGGCTGTCATTCTGCCCTTACAGGGTCTGCCCTCTTGGTGCCCACGTCGACCATCAGCTCGGCAAGGTCACCGGTTTCGCGATTGACAAGGGCATCCATATCGCATATTCCCCGAAGCAGAACGGAGTTATCGAACTTTCATCACTCCAGTTCCCCAAGAGGGCGCAGTGGCACGTAAGGGCTGTCCCTGAGGAAAAACAGGATGACTGGGCGGACTATCTGCGCGGAGCTACCAAGGAACTTGCGGCAGTCTACCCGTTACGGACGGGCCTGAGCGGATTAATAGAGGGCTCGCTGCCGATAGGCGGCCTGTCTTCATCCGCCGCTGTGACCATCTCCTTCATGAAGGCCCTTTGTACGGTCAACGGCATCCATCTGGAAGACAGGGATCTGATCCTTATGGCCAAGGCTGCCGAGAACAATTATGTCGGAGTATCGTGCGGAAAACTGGACCAGAGCTGCGAGGTCTATTCCAAGAAGGACCATCTTCTGTATCTGGATACCCTGGACGATACTTTCGAGCTCATCCCGACATCTCCGGCCATGAAGCCTTATGCCATCGCAATATTCTTCAGCGGAGTGGAGCGGACACTTGCCGGAAGCAAGTTCAACATGAGGGTGGACGAGTGCCGGAGTGCTGCATATGCCCTGAAGGCATATTCGGGAATGGAATATGGCAAGTTCAACGAAACGTATCTGCGGGATATACCCCGGGATGTGTTTGAAAGGTTCAAGGACAGGCTTCCGGATAACTGGCGCAAGCGTGCCGAACATTGTTTCAATGAAATCGACCGTGTGGAAAGGGGTGCCGAGGCCTGGCGGAAGGGTGATATCGAGGAATATGGGAGGCTTTGCTTTGAAAGCGGCCGTTCATCGATCGAAGTCTGGGAGACAGGTTCACCTGAACTGAAGAAGATTTACGATATAATGACCAGGACCGAAGGGATATACGGCGGACGTTTCAGCGGAGCGGGATTCAAGGGCTGCTGCATGGCCCTCATAGACCCCGCCTCAAAGGAAAGCATATTCAGGAAGGTCGAAGAGGAGTATCTTTCCGCTTTTCCTGACTTGAAGGGGCACTATGCCTCCTTCCTCTGCCACAGTGCCGACGGCGTGACCATTTGAAACTGATATGAAATGCTTGATCCTGGCGGCGGGCTATGCGACCCGTCTCCGCCCACTCACAGACAACTTTCCCAAACCACTTCTCAAGGTGGGAGGGAAGGCCATACTCGACTGGCTGGTCGAAGATGTCCGTGAGTCCGGCAAGGTCGACGGTTTCATAGTAGTCACCAACCACAGGTTCGCGCCTGTCTTCGAGGAATGGGCATCCGGCAGGGAAGAGGATATCGTTGTCGTGGACGACATGACTTCTACCAATGAGACCAGGCTTGGGGCGGTAAGGGATATCGACTATGCCTTGGAAGCCCTTGGAATGGATGATGACCTGCTTGTCCTTGCCGGGGACAACCTGCTGGATTTCAGCCTGTCTTCATTCATCGGCTATGCGATCGGCAAGGGAACCGCATGCGTGATGCGCTACCGGGAGACCGATCCTGCACGCCTGCGCAGGTGCGGAGTACTCGAGGTCGACGATTCAGACCTGGTGCTCGGCATGGAAGAAAAGCCTGCGGAGCCGAAGTCGGAATGGTGCTGTCCTCCCTTCTATTTCTATCCGCGGAAGGATGTCCCCCTCATAGCGGAAGGAATAGGATCTGGTTGTGGAACCGATGCTCCCGGAAGCCTTGTCGCCTGGATGTGCGGCAGGGTCCCGGTCCATGCCATGGTGATGCCGGGCCGGCGGTTCGACATCGGTACCCTGGAGAGTTACAATGCCGTATGTGAGACTTTTCCGAAAATTGACAAGAACAAATAGATATTGATGAAAAGAACTTCAATCCTGATAGTCGCGGCCATTCTGGCCTGCACGGGTGCTGCGGCGCAGGAAATCCAACAGTTTGACGTGCCCGAGCAGCAGGCGTCCCTCTTCAGGGGGAGCCTGCCGAAGGCTTTCCCTTTCAGATACAACGGTACCTATTACTGGGACATCACGCCCTTCGAGAAAGGAACGGTGATGTACAACGGCAAGTTGTACGAGAACGTTTATCTGAATGTGGATGCCAATGCCGGACAGTTGCAGGTGTCTCCGGTAAAGGATTATACTCCCATCGAGGTGTTCAGGGACCAGGTGGCCTGGTTCACTAAGGGCGAAAGGCTTTTCGTGAATCTTCGCTATCTCGGTTATTCCGAGGCTCCGGAAGGTTTCTTCGAGGTCTTGCGTGACGGAGAGGTTCCGCTCCTCGTGCAAGTGTACAAGAGGCTTTCATCCGATGGCAACAGCCACAACGGAAAGCTCATCGGCTATGACGATCCCTACTACGACAACAACACCCTGACTTACTTCAAGCTGATCGAGACCTACTACGCCATCGAGAACGGCGTTCCGGTCAAGATCAGAAGGAGGAATTTCCTTAAGCGCATGAGGCAGGAAGCCGGAGAGCCCACCTTGATGGCGGGACCGGTCACATGGCATCCGGCGTCGGAAACATCGCATCCCGGTAAAATCGCCACGGCCTCCCTTCCCGGCACGAATACCGGACTCCCCACCGGTTATTTCGACGAGATAAAGGAAGATACCCTGACTGTCAGATACGCTGACAATGCCGTCACTGCCACATACAAGAACAAGATATATACTATCGGCAACGCTTCGCTGGCAAAACCCGGCAAGCAGACCGTGACAGGTATAGTCCTGGAATACGAGAGCGGTGAGCCGATGTACGGAGTGGTCGTTTACGATAAACTGACTTCCACTTACACCAGGACCGACAGCCACGGACAGTACCGCATCCTGCTTCCCGCGGGAGAGAACGTGCTGAATTTCAGCGCTGAATCGAAAGAGGAGCTGGCCCTTCAGGTCAATATCCTTTCAAACGGCAGCCTGGACGTGGAGATGACTGAGAAAGTGACCATGCTCAAGGGTTCTGTAGTCTCTGCCGAAAGCATGGCCAACCACCGTACTCCTGCGATGGGAGTGGAAAGGCTGGGAGTCAAGACCATAAAGAAGATACCCACCGCTTTCGGAGAAGGGGACGTACTCAAGGTTGTCCTGACCCTGCCCGGTGTGAAGAGTGTCGGAGAAGCCTCCGCCGGATTCAACGTGAGGGGAGGATCGGCCGACCAGAACCTCATACTGTTCAACGAGAGTACGATATACAACCCCACCCATCTGTTCGGTATATTCTCCGCCTTCAATCCGGATGTCGTTGACAATGTCGAGCTGTTCAAGAGCTCCATCCCGGCCGAATATGGTGGCAGGGTCTCCTCCGTCCTCAATATCAAGTCCATAGACGGAGATGCGGACAAGTGGAAGGGTTCGGCCGGTATCGGCGCCCTTACCAGCAGGATCAAGGTGGAGGGTCCGTTGAGCAAGGGCAAGACCTCGCTGGTGGCCAGCGCCAGGACCACATATTCAGACTGGATCCTCGGGATGCTGCCCAAGGACAGTGACTATGCCGGCGGCAGCGCTGATTTCCATGATGCCAACCTGGGAATAACCCACAGGTTCGACAGCAAGAACACCCTTCAGGCTTTCGGCTATTTTGCAACCGACAAGTTCACGTTCGGTGGCGACACCACTTTCAATTATACGAATTACAACGCTTCGCTGATCTATAAGCACAAGTCTGACAATGGCGGATCCCTGAACATCAGCACCGGTTATGACCATTATGACAACCTCGTCGGCTTCCATAACTGGCCGGCAGGATCCTATGATGTCAGTACCTATATCCGCCAGGCCTTCCTGAAAGGAACGCGCGTACGCCCCCTGAACGATGCCCATACCCTTTCCTATGGAGTACATCTGCTGGGTTACGGGCTTGACCCGGGTATCCAGAATCCTTATGGAACGGAATCACAGGTGCGCCAGCGCAGCCTGGACAGGGAATATGCCGTCGAGCCTTCAGCATTCGTTTCCGACTGCTGGAGGATTAACGACAAGTTCTCCCTCGAAGGAGGTGCCCGCCTTTCCAGTTTCTATGCTCTCGGCCCGGGGACTTTCTATGCAGGGCCGGAGTTCCGCCTTTCCGGAAAGTATACGGTGGCCGACAATCTCTCCTTCAAGGCGGGATTCAATACGATGAGGCAGTATATCCATCTGATTTCCAATACTTCAGCCATCTCCCCGATGGATACCTGGAAGCTCTCGGATGCCGATATCAAGCCTACACGCGGCTGGCAGGCGGCTGCAGGTGCATACTGGACGAACCTTGACACGGGCATCGACTTCTCGGTCGAGACTTATTACAAGAATACCACCAACCACCTGGACTACAAGCCGGGTGCCGTCCTGTCCATGAACGAGAACCTTGCAGAGGACCTGGTTCCTGTCTATTCCCGTTCATATGGTGTTGAGGTAATGGCAAAGAAAACCACCGGATGGCTAACCGGATGGGTCTCCTACAGTTATTCCAGGGCTAATTTCCGCGAGATGCTGGACAGGGGATCCGAGACCATCGCCCATGGAGACTGGTACAACGCTCCTTTCGACAAGCCTCATGAGGTAAAGCTGGTCAGCAATTTCGCTTTCACGCATCGCTACAGCCTTTCCGTCAATCTGGATTACTCCACAGGACGTCCAGTGACTGTTCCGATCGGTACCTATAACTATGGTGGATCCTGGCGCCTCGCTTATTCCGAGCGTAACTCCCACCGCATTCCGGATTATTTCCGTACCGATATCGCACTCAACATCGATCCCGGCCACTCCCTGGTTGCCTGGATACATGCTACCGTTACCCTGGGAGTCTACAATGTTACCGGACGCAAGAATCCTTATTCGGTATTCTTCGATACTACTAATTATGGTATGGTCCAGGGCCATATGCTCTCGGTGTTCGCCACCCAGATCCCTTATATCAACCTTAACTTGCTGTTCTGATGAAAAAGATATTGATTTCAGCTGCCGTCATGGCTCTCGCATTCTCGTGCGTTTATCCATACGAACCGACCCTGGATGAAAAGGATCTCAGCCACATCGTGGTCATAGAGGGTAATGTTATCGTAGGGGGGCAATCCAGCGTGAGGTTCTCACAGGTCCTGCCCATAACCAATAATTATGAGCAATGGTATGGCTCATTCAGGGATATAGCAGGTATGGCATTCATCGAAGATGAGCAAGGCAAGGTCTACATGCCTGTCCAGCCCAGGGGAACAACTTTCACCTTCAATACGCAGGATGCATCTCCCGACCTGAAGTACCGTCTCAGGGCGGAAATCGCCAATGACGTTTACGTCAGCGACTGGACGGAACCGATTGCACCTCCTGTCATTGAAGATGTCTCCTTTTCATGCGACAACACAAATGTCCACGTCGCCGTCACACTGGATGGAGGTGAAGAGTCATCCGGCTTCGTGGGTATCTCATACGACGAGAATTGGGAGTTCCATGCCGATTTCGCCTGCGAATACCTTCTCGATACCCTCAACTGGGATTTGATCGACGTTGTCAAGTCCGGTCAGGAATATCCGAATTACTGGTGCTGGCAAAAAGCATCCATGAACGGGATGATACTCCTGGATATTTCAGAAATGCAAGGCGGAAAGGCGGTAGATGCCCCGTTGTTCCAGTTCCCCAGGACCAACAGCCGCAACCATCGCAAATACTGCGTTACCCTGCATGCCCGCACCCTTCCCAAGGAGGCTTACCGCTATCTGAAGAATATGGATGACATAACGAAATCCGGCAGGAGCCTGTTTACTCCAAACCCCGGAGATATGTCCAGTAATATCTCCTGTGAGAGCAATCCCGACAGACGGGTCCTTGGATATGTGAACGTCATGAGGGAAACCAGTTTCAGGGGATGGATGGATGACCGCTTCAAGAAGGACAGGACTCCGTACTACGGTGAGTTCTTTCTTCCCCCAGGTAAAATGGCATTCAAATCCAATTATTACAGTGGTAATTACCCTGTCGCAGAGTTGACCCTTCCGGACCCCATGACCGGTGATCCCGTAACCGGTATCTATTGGGCACCCAGGCGGTGCATAGATTGCGTCCTCGAGGGCGGAACCAAGAACAAACCTGACTTTTGGGAATGATGAAAAAGATTTTGAACTCCATGCTGGCATTTGTCCTGTCAGCAACGCTCCTGTGGGCTGCGTCCCCGGTCGAGCGGATATTCGTGTCCACGGACAGGGAAGTCTACATCTCCGGCGACATGGTCTGGTGTTCCCTGTTCTGCCTGGACCAGGACGGAAAGTATTCGCCCTACAGCGCGGTATCATACCTTGAACTCGTATCCGTCGAAGGTTCGGTGGCAGAGGCCAAGATCGGCCTGTTGGAAGGACGTGGGGCCGGTTGTTTCCGGATCCCGGTGACTGTGCCTACAGGCGTATACCGTCTGGTGTCCTATACTGCCATGAATACCAACGAGGAAGGTACTCCGTGGATGGCCGGTTCCAAGGTGCTGACGATATTCAATACCGTTTCCACCTCCAGGGTTAAGGACGGGGTCGAGATCGTGGCTCCGGAGGCATATCCTTCAGTAAAGAAACCTGCACGGGAAGGAACCGGAAGCATCCGTTTCGGTTCATCCGTCCATGCGCGCAGGAATTCCGACATTGCCGTGAACATCGAGAATCTCGGGCCGTTGGCCGACGTCTCCTTCTCGGTATATCATGAGGACGACCTGATTCCTGCCGCCCAGGACAATTCGATGGCCGGTTTCCTCAGGTATCTGCCCTCATCGGCCTCTCCCAGGATAACGGGGGACAGGCCCCTGGAATATGACGGAGAGATCATCTCCGCCAGGATCCGTGGAAAGATGGCCGAGAATCCCGAGTTGTCGATAACCACCCTCTCTTCAGCCGGTGCTCCTTCAAATCTTTACATCGGCCTAACCGAGAATGACAGGGTGCGTTTCATGACCAATAACATCTACGGTGACAGGGAGATTGTCTGCGAGGTCAATAACCTCGACAAGACCGAGAGCGTGGTTGAAATCGAGAGTCCGTTCATTGCCCCAAGTGCCGGAACCCTGCCGAAACTGGTCCTGAGCAAGGCCCAGTATGAGGACCTGGCTTCCAGGAAATCAGCGCTCCGCAACGAAAAGGCGATGATGATCGACACTTTGACGACATTTTTCCGTCATCGCGAGGACCTGCTACTGGAAAGTTCCTCTTTCAAGCGCTACCATCTCGATGACTATACCCGTTTCCCCTCTGTGCGTGAGGTCCTTGTCGAGATCATCCCTATCCTTAGCGTGCACAAGACCAAGGGCAAGTATTCGATGAGGATGATCGTTACGGACGGATCCGATTCCCATAAGACTAGGGTGAACAACCTGCTGGTCATGATGGACGGTGTGGTCCTCAGCGACCTCGATGCCCTGATGGATTTCGACGCCATGCTCCTTGAAGACGTGGACATCTATACACAGGCAATCGTCTGCGGAAAGGTACCTTTCCAGGGAATCGCCAACTTCGTGACGAAGAAGAACTACGTCACGGCTCTTACCTTCCCTTCCAATGTACGTGTCCTGGATTTCAAGGGAGTCTCGTATCCCGTAGCATATCTGGGCTCAGTTCCCCAGGGAGAAGGTCCGGATGAGAGGCAGCTCCTGTACTGGGATCCTTCGCTTCGCCTTGAGGCAGGGGAGAACAAGATGATACGTGTCCACACTCCCTCATACCCAGGGCGTTTCCGCACAGTCGTCGAGGGGCTGGCCGCAGACGGGAGCCCTGTCCATGCCGAGTGGGCTTTCGAAGTAGAATAAATCCTTAGATTTTAAGGGATTACATAGTTTTTGCCTTCTCCAGGAAAGCCCGGACATGTTCGGTGTATTCCTGGGGATGGTCTTTATATGACATGGCGTGCTCGGAACCGGGTGCGATCCAGAGTTCCTTGTATCCCTTGGTCTTAGCTTCGTAATTCTTGTAGACCTGCTCCGTAGGGACGAAGTCATCCTTCTCGCCGTGGATGAACAGCATCGGGCGATCGCATTTGGCCAGCTGTTTTACCGAAGACGCCTCCTTGAATCCCCAGCCGTAACGGCTCTTGCAGACGATGCTTGCGCTGTTGAGAACGGGGAATGGGGGCAGATGGAACGAGTCTTTCAGATTATGTGCGAACTGGTCCCAGACAGAGGAATAACCGCAGTCATCAACGAAGGCGCGTATGTATGTGGGAAGGTCCTCGTCACCGCTCAGCATCATGGTCGTGGCACCTCCCATGGAAACTCCGTGTACTACCATGAAGTCATCTTTCCAGATATCGTGAGCCATTTCGGCGAATCGCCTGACATCAAACCTGTCGAACCAACCCATCTGGACTGCGCGTCCCTCGGACTCTCCGTGATAGTGCAGGTCCGGGACCATGACATTGTAATTCAGTACATCCCTGTACATCCTGACCAGGTTGAGGAAGCAGATATGGTTGTCCGTGTAACCGTGGACGACTATCGCGGTCCCTTCCGCCTTGGCAGGATTTGATGCGGAGGCATATATCCCGTGAAGCTTGTATCCGCCCTCACCTATAAGGGAAGTGTCCCGGAAAACGCCGCTGTCGTGGAGATTGTCGTACCACTCGATGATACCCGGATACCTGGACTCGGTCTTGTCCCTGTCTCCTTTGAAATCATTGCCGTGCTCTTGAGGCAGAAGGGCGTAATTGCACATATAACGGCCGGCAAGACATCCGGTCATGGTCATTGACATAAGGATGCAAGCGCATCCGAAGAGAAGTTTCCTCATTTCGAAAATGATATCGGTTATTGATTATGTGTTGCAAAGATAATAAAAAACGGTTTATCGACTTAATGATTGTAATTATATTGACTATATTTGTAAAAAGCACCACCCAGATATGTACAGGCGAGTTTTTACATCATTGGCGGTTTTCGCCCTCTCCGTTGTTGCCGCATTTTCCCAGCCTTTCAGGTTGGATATGGACCTCCGGAAGCCGGGATCTCCGATCCAGCATACCCAGTATGGAATCTTCTTCGAAGACATCAATTTCGCAGCCGACGGCGGCCTTTATGCAGAGTTGGTCAAGAACCGGTCCTTCGAATACCCTGATGATGCCTTGCAAGGATGGAAGGCCTTCGGTAAAGTGACTGTCCTGCCTGACGGTCCTTTCGACCGCAATCCCCATTACGTACGCCTTTCGGATCCAGGTCATCCCCACAAATGGACAGGCCTTGAAAACGATGGTTTCTTCGGAATAGGAGTCCGGGGAGGGGAGTCATACAGGTTCACGGTATGGGCGAGGGTGCCCAATGGCGGTAGTTCTGATATCGACGTGCAGCTTGTCAACCCGGCGTCTCCGGATGAGAGTCATATCCTATGCCGTGAATCCCTTACGGTCTCGGGAACCGGATGGAAGCAATATGAAACTGTCCTGAAACCGGAGACAACTCTGGACAAGGCTGCATTGAGGATATTCCTTTCCGGCAAGCGTGTAACGACTGACCTGGAACATGTCTCGTTGTTCCCTTCAGATACTTGGAAGGGTCATCGTAACGGTCTCAGGAAGGATCTTGCCCAGGCTCTGGCCGATCTCCATCCCGGAATATTCCGATTCCCCGGTGGCTGCATAGTCGAGGGCACAGACCTCGCTACCCGGTACAGCTGGAAGAATTCCGTCGGACCGGTCGAGAACCGTCCCCTTAACGAGAACCGTTGGAACTATACCTTCACATACCGTTTCTATCCTGATTATTTCCAGAGTTACGGACTCGGCTTCTATGAATTCTTCCTCTTGTCTGAAGAGATCGGGAGCGAGCCCCTGCCTATACTGAGCTGCGGTTTGGCATGCCAGTTCCAGAATGACGATGTAAGTGCCCATGTACCTGTCGATGAGCTCCAGCCCTATATCCAGGATGCCCTGGACCTGATCGAATTCGCCAACGGCCCTGTGACATCCACCTGGGGGAAGGTCCGCGCAGAGATGGGGCATCCGGCCCCGTTCAACCTCAAGTTCATCGGCATCGGCAACGAGCAGTGGGATGCAATCTACCCCGAGCATCTGGAACCTTTCGTGAAAGCCATCCGCGCCGCGTATCCGGATATCAGGATCGTCGGTTCCAGCGGCCCTGACTCCGAGGGCAAGCAGTTCGATTATCTCTGGCCCGAGATGAAGCGCCTGGGCGCCGACCTC
>JAEEGH010023040.1_pt1 | contig 12708 bp, 10 predicted proteins | sample 9134181 | NCBI WGS metagenome assembly JAEEGH01 (sample SAMN16246544, study PRJNA631951) | gut metagenome | biome: gut microbiome; feature: rumen; material: DP-attached | host: Bos | place: Iran: Karaj | collected 2018-10 | reverse complement strand
AGGCGTATCGAACCGGTGGTGATGAATTCATGGCAGTGATTCACACCAGGGAACCGGAAGATATACGATGCGCCATACTCAACAAATCCAATGAATGGAGAGGCGTTTACTCGGATGACCTGTCAGTATCGGTTGGATACGCCTCCTATCGTGAATACCCGACGGCATCCATTGATGATTTAGAACACGCGGCAGATGCCGATATGTATACCCAGAAAAATAATTACTACAAAGAAAACGGCCTAAAACGCAGAGGGGAGCACTGATTTTTCAGTGCTCCTTTTGTTGACTTTAGCGCTTTAAAGTGCTATATTAAGGCGAGTATTTTTTTATAAGGGAGGAAAAAGATTTATGAAGAAAAAGATTATTTCAATGGCACTTATTGGTGCATTGACCGTTTTTTCTCTTGCAGCCTGTTCCAACAATGGTGGAAACAGCCAGTTAGAGAATCAGAACAAAGATGCAAAATACAAAGTCGGTGTTTGCCAGTTGGTACAGCATGACGCATTGGATGCAGCGACCGACGGATTTGTTCAGGCATTGCGCGATGAATTGGGAGAGGACGTTTTTATTGATGTTCAGAATGCTTCCGGTGATTCCGCAACTTGCGCAACCATTTGTAATACATTTGTATCCGAAGGATACAGCTTGATCATGGGAAATGCCACACCTGCATTGCAGGCAGCTTCTCAGGCTACTGATTCCATTCCTGTAGTGGGAACTTCCATTACCGATTATGCAACCGCACTTGGAATTGATGCTGCCGATTGGAGCGGAACAACCGGAACTAACGTAACCGGTGCTTCCGATTTGGCTCCCCTTGATAAGCAGGCAGAGATGATCAAAGAGTTGTTCCCGGATGCAAAGAAGGTTGGTATTTTATATTGTACCGCTGAACCGAACTCTTTATATCAGGCAACTGAAATTACAAAGGATATGGAAGGTTACGGCTATGAGGTAGAAGAGTTTACCTTCTCAGATACCAACGATATTCAGGGCGTTGTAACCAATGCATGCGCAAACTGCGATGTGCTTTACATCCCAACCGATAATACAGCAGCTTCTGCAACAGAAACCATTGCAAACGTAGCAATTCCGGCAGGTATTCCAATCGTTACCGGTGAGGAAGGCATCTGTAAGGGCTGTGGTGTCGCAACCCTTTCCATCAGCTACTATGACATGGGCTACAATGCAGGTAAGATGGCAGCTGAGATTTTAGCTTCCGGTAAGAATCCTGCTGATATGGAAATTCAGTATTCTTCTGATGTAACGAAAAAATATAACGCTTCTATTTGCGACCAGTTAGGAATTGATACAGCTTCTATCCCTGCTGATTACGAAGCAATCGAAGACTAGAGTAGGTAGGTACTTATTTTATGGAACTTTCATCATTGATTGCGGCTCTTCCGGGAGACGTAGCACAAGGTGTGATTTGGGGTATTATGGCACTTGGTGTGTTCTATACCTTTCGTATTTTAAATTTTGCGGATTTGACCGTTGATGGTTCTTTTGCAACCGGCGGTGCGGTAGCCGTGGTATTAATTACAAACGGAGTGCCGGTACCGGTAGCCATGCTTGCGGCTTTGGCCTGCGGCGTGTTGGCCGGTGTGGTAACGGGACTTTTACATACCTTACTTGGTATCCCGGGAATCTTGGCAAGTATTTTGACCCAGATTTCACTGTATTCCGTAAACTTAAATATCCTAGGTGGAAAGGCAAATGTGGCAGTTAGCGTGGATCGATTCCCGCTTATGGTTTCCCTTCGTTTTATTCCAAAAACCATTTTAATTTCCATCATATTTACGGTTGTTATCGTGGCAATCGCATATTGGTATTTCGGAACGGAACAGGGTAGTGCCATTCGTGCCACAGGAAGCAATCCGAACATGAGTAAAGCACAGGGCATTAACATCAACGCAATGACCGTCCTTACCCTTGGAATCTCCAATGGTATCGTGGCATTATCCGGCGCGCTTTTGTCTCAGTATCAGGGCTTTGCCGATATTAACATGGGACGCGGTGCCATCGTTATCGGCCTTGCTGCCGTAATCATTGGCGAAGTGTTGGGACATGCCGTTTTTGGAAAAGATATGAACTTTATGGTAAAGATGTTTTGCGTGGTATTTGGTGGTGTGATTTATTACATCGTTATCGGAATCGTGCTTTGGCTTAAGATGCCGACAAACGACTTGAAACTCTTTACCGCCATCGTTGTTGCGATTTTCTTGGCAGTACCGTACTTAAAGTCAAAGGCCAACTCTTCTTTCAAAAAAGCAGCTAGAAGAGGAGGTGCCCAATCATGATGTTACAGGCAAAAAATATTTATAAAACATTTAACCCGGGAACCATCAATGAAAAGACGGCGTTAAACGGAGCTACTCTTGAATTGGAAGAGGGGGAATTTGTTACGGTCATCGGTGGAAACGGAGCCGGAAAGTCTACCTTCTTAAATGCCATTGCAGGTGTTTGGCCGGTGGATGGCGGACAGATTTTAATTGACGGCGATGACGTTACAGGATTAAATGAGCACAAGCGTGCCAAATATTTGGGTCGTGTGTTCCAGGATCCTATGAACGGAACCGCAGCAGATATGGAGATTGCTGAAAACTTGGCATTGGCAGCTCGCCGTGGCAAGAGCCGTGGATTAAAGTGGGCCATTACCAAATCTGAGATGGATCATTACAGAGAACTGTTAAAGCAGTTAGACCTTGGCTTAGAGGATCGTATGACCGCAAAGGTTGGTCTTTTATCCGGTGGTCAGCGTCAGGCTTTAACCCTTCTTATGGCCACTTTGCAAAAGCCAAAGGTACTTCTTTTGGATGAGCATACCGCAGCCTTGGATCCAAAAACCGCAGCAACGGTGTTGGAAACCACAGACCGTATTGTAAATGAAAATCATTTGACCACCATGATGGTAACGCACAACATGAGAGATGCCATCAAGCATGGTAATCGTTTGATTATGATGAACGAAGGAAAAGTGATTTTAAATATTGCAGGAGAAGAGAAAAAGAATCTTACCATAGAACAGCTGCTTCACAAATTCGAAGAAGTATCTGGGGAAGAGTTCTCAAACGATAAAGCAATTCTATCGTAGAAAAAAGACAGCGGGGACGGTTCTCTGTCACATCATAGATGTGACAGAGAACCGTCCCCCTGTCTCTTTATTCTTCTTCAAATAGGTCAATCGGCGGTCCGTTTAGGTCTAGGTCGTCCTGCATTGGCACGCTTTCTGCCAAGCGAATCTGCACCTTTGTAATTCGATTGCCGTCAGTTTCAATGACTTTAAACCGGGCACCTAACGGGGTTAAATACATTTCCCCAACCTCCGGGAAGTGATTGAACTCACCGATTAAGAATCCGCCTAAGGTATCATAGTCTTCAGAAGAAATATCCAATCTTATCTTATGCATTAAATCTTCCAGGTTCGTAGTACCTAAAGCCTCGAAGGTATTCTCGTTAATCTGAATTAAATCGTCTTCTTCGTCGTCATCGAATTCGTCTCGAATTTCACCAACCAGTTCCTCCAGCAAATCTTCAAAGGAAACCATACCCACCACGGAACCGTACTCGTCTAATACGATGGCTAATGAAATGTGACCTCGTCGCATTTGATCAAATAATTCAGAGGTCTTTTTCATCTCGTAGGTATAGAAAGCTTCTTGCATGTAGTCCTTAATATGAAACGCATCCTTACGGTTGTAGGAGAGGAGATTTTTCATATTTAGAATGCCGATGATTTCTTCTTTATCATTGCCAAGCACCGGCATACGCGTGTATTTGTCTCGCTCATAGGCTTCCATAACCTGCTCGAAGGTGGAAGACTCGTCTACGGTGGTCATATCAATCTTCGGAATCATTATCTCTTTTGCATAGGACTCCTGAAAATCAATGAACTGATAAATCATATTTCGTTCGTCCACTTCCAAAGCACCGCTTTCGTGGGAATCTTCCACGATGTTCTTGATTTCCTTTGCGGTCAGACCAAATCGGGCATCCTCTTTGCTGACACCCAGCAGACGCATCAAAGAAGAGGAAAGGACATTAACGATAACGATGATGGGAGTGGGTGCCCCCATTAAATACCAAATGACACCGGCATAACGCATGGACATCTTTTCCGCATGCAGATTTGCCATGGTCTTAGGAGTGATTTCTCCAAAAATCAGAATCAAAAAGGTTAAGATTCCGGTGGCAATTCCTGCTCCGTAACTGCCAAGCAGATGCACCGCAAGTGTGGTGGCTAGGGAGGATGCGGATAAGTTTACGATATTATTTCCGATTAAAATGGCGGAAAGCATTTTTTGCGGGTCGGAAATGACCTTTTCCACCGTTTTTGCCTTCTTGTTTCCTTCTTCGGCTAATGTTTTAATCCGGACTGAGGAAACGGTGGTAAGTGCGGTTTCAGCTGATGAAAAGAAGGCAGAGAGCACCAAGAGCACCAATAAAACAATAGCTTCAATAATCGACGATACTTCCAACTTTATACCTCTGAACTATTTAAATATGCTTCCTGTTCTTTTGTTAAATGATCGATTTCAATATTTAAGAAGCGGAGTTTTCTTTCCGCAACCTGGAGATCAACTTCACGGGGTACTACGATTAACTTTTCGTTTAATTCCTTGGCATGTTCTACCAAGTATTTTGCAGACAATGCCTGAATGGCAAAACTCATATCCATAATCTCTGCCGGATGTCCGTCGCCGCAAGCCAAGTTTACTAGACGTCCTTCACCTAAAACATAAACAAATTTGCCGGGAGTTACTTCGTATCCAACAATGTTGTGACGCTGGTCGATGGTGGAAAGAGCCATTTTGCGAAGACCTGCCATATCGATTTCCACGTCAAAGTGTCCGGCATTACATAAAATAGCACCGTCCTTCATGGTTTTAAAATGCTCTTCTGTGATTACACCGGCACATCCTGTAACAGTAACAAAGAAGTCACCGATTTTGGCAGCTTCTGCCATGGGAAGTACGGTAAAGCCATCCATAACAGCTTCAATTGCTTTGATGGGGTCCACTTCCGTTACATATACTTTGGCACCTAAACCTTTTGCACGCATGGAAACACCTTTTCCACACCATCCGTAGCCTGCAACCACCACGTTCTTTCCGGCAACAATCAGGTTGGTGGTGCGATTGATACCATCCCAAACGGACTGACCGGTACCGTAGCGGTTATCAAATAAATGCTTGCAGTCAGCGTTGTTTACCATAACCATTGGGAAACGAAGCTTATCAGCCTTTGCCATAGACTGCAAACGAATGATACCGGTAGTGGTTTCTTCGCATCCGCCAATGACATACTGTAATTCATCGGTAAGCTTTGTATGAAGCATATTTACCAAGTCACCGCCGTCATCGATGATAATGTTGCAGTGATTTACGAGTACCTTTTCGATGCAGGAGAAGTATTCTTCTTCCGTACAGTTGTACCAGGCATATACATTTAATCCGGCCTGTGCCAAAGCAGCAGCCACATCATCCTGGGTGGATAGGGGATTGGATCCGGTAATAAACATTTCGGCGCCACCGGCTGCCAATACCTTACAAAGATAAGCGGTCTTTGCTTCTAAGTGAATGGAAAGGGCAATGCGAATCCCTTTAAAAGGTTGTTCTTTTTTAAAATCTTCTTCCAAAGAGCGAAGCAACGGGCAGTTTTTACGAACCCAATCAATTTTATGCTCTCCGGAGGGTGCAAGTTGAATATCCTTTATTTCGTAACTCATGGTTTTCCTCCTAAAAGTTTCTTTTTTCACTAAAAACGATTATAGCATACTATGAAGGGAAAGTATGGTATAATCGTAAACATGAAAAAAATGAATTCTATATTAAAAACAACAATCTTAATTATGGCTACATCCATATTACTATCCGGATGCACCTCTTCCAAAATCGAAAAACAGGATCAGCTAAAGGAAGCCGCTATCAACAGTATCGGAGCGGGAGACTACCAGACTGCACTTAACAATCTTAATGAAGCTCTGTCTTTTGCAAACGGATATGTTACTGAGCGAGAGGTGGATATTTGTTTCTATAAAGGCGCTGTACAGTATTTGTTGGGGGATACCGCAGGAGCTTTGGAAACATACAGTGCGTTGATTGATTACAATAACGAGGATCCTTACGCTTATTATATGAGAGGCAATTTGTATCTTAAGGAAAAGGAAACGGAACTGGCGTTATCCGATTATAAGACTGCCACCAAAATATCTGACAAAGATTACGAACTATATATCCAGATTTATGAGAACCTGGATGCATCCGGTTTACGTGATAACGGCTTGGAGTTTTTGAACATGGCCCTTGAGATAGAAGGAAACAGTGCAAGCCAATTGCAGTGGCGAGGTCGTATTTACATGATTTTGGATCAATACGAAGCTGCAATACGCGTGCTTTCTTCTTCCGTGGAGAAAGGCAACAATGAGGCGAATATCTATTTGGCACAGGCTTATAAGGAGTCAGGAGAGATAGAAAAGTCTAAGGAGATTCTTAGCGCTTTCGCGCAACAGTCCAATACCACCGCATCGGGAATGTTGGTCTTAGGGGACCTTTATATGGAAGACGGTTCCTATGACCAGGCATATGAGACTTACGAGGCGGCTCTTGCACTGGAGGATGATACTTATCATAAGCAAATCTTAAAAAATGAAATCGGAGCATTGGAATACGCCGGCAGATATCAGGAGGCTCTGGATAAAGCGAATGCATATATTTTGGAATATCCTGCAGATACGGATGTTCTAAGAGAAATCGTGTTTTTGGAAACACGTGTGTAATGCAAAGTACAATAAAAATACAATATAAACACTATATGTTGTGGTTTTTGACTTGACCTCACCCATATTTGGTGCTAAAATACTCTCAAATGCGGCTTGTTTATTTGTTTACGCGAATTTTGTATAAGAGTTATTTTTAGTATTAAGGAGAGTAGGGGAATGTTTGAAGTAGTAAAACGTGACGGTCAGGTAGTAGAGTTTAAACTGGAAAAGATTACATCTGCAATCGAAAAAGCGTTTAAAGCCACCGGTATGCAGTATGATCAGGATATTTTAGATCTTTTATCTTTACGCGTTTCTGCGGATTTTCAGAAGAAAATAAAAGAAGACAAAATCTATGTGGAAGATGTTCAGGACAGTGTTGAGCATGTGTTGGAGCAAACCGGTTACACTGATGTAGCAAAGGCATACATCCTGTATCGTAAGCAGAGAGAAAAGATGCGTAACATGAAGTCCACCATCTTAGATTACAAGGATGTGGTAAACAGTTACGTGAAGGTAGAGGACTGGCGAGTAAAAGAAAATTCCACCGTTACTTATTCCGTAGGTGGTTTGATTCTTTCCAACTCCGGTGCCATTACCGCAAACTATTGGCTTTCCGAAATCTACGATGAGGAGATTGGAAATGCACATCGTAATGCAGACATTCATATCCATGATTTGTCCATGCTTACCGGATATTGTGCCGGATGGTCATTAAAGCAGCTGATTAAAGAAGGTTTGGGAGGCATCCCGGGAAAGATTACTTCTGCACCGGCATCTCATTTATCCGTTCTGTGCAACCAGATGGTGAACTTCCTTGGTATCATGCAAAACGAATGGGCAGGTGCGCAGGCATTTTCTTCCTTTGATACCTACCTTGCACCTTTTGTAAAGGTTGATAACCTTACTTACAGAGAAGTGAAAAAGTGCATTGAGTCATTTATTTACGGCGTGAATACTCCAAGCCGTTGGGGTTCTCAGGCTCCCTTTACCAACATTACTTTGGACTGGACCGTACCAAACGATTTGGCGGAACTTCCGGCCATTGTAGGCGGTAAAGAAATGGACTTTAAGTACAAAGACTGCAAGCAGGAAATGGACATGGTAAACCGTGCTTTCCTTGAAGTTATGATTGAGGGCGATGCCAACGGACGCGGATTCCAGTATCCGATTCCTACCTATTCCATCACCAGAGACTTTGACTGGTCAGAGACAGAGAATAATAAATTACTTTTTGAGATGACGGCAAAATACGGTACACCGTACTTCTCAAACTACATCAACTCCGACATGGAGCCATCCGATGTACGTTCTATGTGCTGCCGTTTGCGTTTGGATTTGCGCGAGCTTCGTAAGAAATCCGGCGGATTCTTCGGCTCCGGAGAGAGTACCGGTTCCGTGGGCGTTGTTACCATCAACATGCCACGTATTGCATATCTTGCAAAGGATGAGGCTGATTTCTATCAGAGACTGGATCACATGATGGATGTGGCTGCCCGTTCTTTAAAGATTAAAAGAGATGTTATTTCCAAGCTTTTGGACGAGGGACTTTATCCATACACCAGAAGATACCTTGGTACCTTTAATAACCATTTCTCAACCATCGGTTTGATCGGTATGAACGAAGTGGGATTAAATGCAAACTGGTTAAAGATGGATTTGACCCACGAAGAGACTCAGAAGTTTACCAAGGATGTGCTTAACCACATGAGAGAACGCCTTTCCGATTATCAGGAAAAGTATGGCGACCTTTACAACTTAGAGGCCACACCTGCTGAGTCTACCACCTATCGTTTGGCAAAGCACGATAAAAAGCACTATCCGGATATCATTACCGCAGGAAATGAAGGAGATACACCGTACTACACCAATTCATCTCACTTGCCGGTAGATTATACTTCAGACATCTTTGATGCACTTGATATTCAGGATGAGCTTCAGACCTTATATACTTCAGGAACCGTATTCCATGCTTTCTTGGGAGAGAAGCTTCCAAGCTGGCAGTCAGCAGCAAAACTGGTTCGTACCATTGCTGAGAATTACAAGCTTCCGTACTACACCATCTCACCGACCTACTCCGTATGTAAGGAGCACGGATATATTTCCGGAGAAGTGGCAGAGTGCCCGACCTGTGGAGCAAAGACAGAAATCTACTCACGTATCACAGGTTATTATCGTCCGGTACAGAACTGGAACGAAGGAAAGCTTCAGGAGTACAAGAACCGTAAGCTTTACGAAGTGGAGCATAAAAAGATTGATGTGACGGTAACGAAGGTGGAAGTATCTAAGTTAGATATCCCTATGGAGGCTACCCATCAGGAGATGACGGAGATTACCTTTGAAGAGCCGGCTTCCGAAGAAGTGGTATTGCATGAAGGAAACTTGGAAATCGAAAAGGATAAGACGGTACGTTACCTGTTTACCACGAAGACTTGCCCGAACTGTGCAAAGGCAAAGGAAATGCTTTCCGATGAGGAATATGTGGTGATTGACGCGGAAGAACAACCGGAACTTACCGAGAAATTCGGTATTATGCAGGCACCTACGTTGGTGGTTGTGGAGGGCAATCATTCCGAGAAATATGTTAACGCTTCCAACATTGCAAAATATGTTGCGGAACACAATTAAATATTGTAGGTGACTCGGATTCATCTTTATTCGGCCCGGAGGAAGAAATTCCTTCGGGTCATTCCTTTTTGTAAGGTAAAATGATATGATGTAATTGGTGTGGGACTTTGTTTTACACCAAAAGGAAAAGAGGAAAAAGAAAAATGAATCTTAACATTACGGGACAAACCAAACTACTATGTCTTTTGGGCCATCCGGCCAACCACAGTATTTCACCGAAGATGCATACAACAGCTTGCGAGCTTTTGGGATTGGATTATGTATATCTTGCTTTTGACGTGGAACCTGATGATTTGGGAAAAGTGGTCGATTCTTTAAAAAAACTTAAGGTGGCGGGATTCAATCTTACCATGCCACACAAATCTGCTGTGATTCCATATTTAGATGACATATCTGAAATCAGTCGCCTGACCGGTTCGGTAAATACCGTAAAGCAAGAGTGCGGAAAACTTTTCGGCACAACCACAGATGGCGCGGGCTTTGTAAATTCTCTTAGAGAAAAAGATTTTTATGTAGAGAATAAAACCGTTACCGTGCTGGGAGCCGGAGGTGCAGCAAAGCCGATTATTGCACAACTTGCATATGATAAGGTAAAAGAAATCTTTATTTTTAAGCGCAAGAATGCCACTTTTGAAGAAACGGAAGCCTTTGCTTCGGAAGTGGAAAAGAAGACTTCGGTTCATGTGCGTGTGTTTGATATGGAGGATAAGGAAGCCTTAAAGCGTCGTATTGATGACAGCCATCTTATAATAAATGCCACCAATGTGGGAATGGATGAGGATATATCCCTTGTGCCAAAGGAGTTTTTAAGAGAAGATCTATTGGTCAGTGATATTATTTATCATCCGTCCATGACACGACTCTTAAAGGATGCTGCAGAGGTTGGGGCAGATTATATTAACGGTGAGTATATGCTTTTGTACCAGGGAGCCAAGTCCTTTGAAATATGGACCGGAGAAAAGATGCCCATCGGTGAAATCAAAAAGAGATGTTTTAACTAGGAGATAGACATGAGTTTTACTTACATTAAGGAATTACCGACTTCGGAGGAGATTAAAGATCGGTTTCCTGTTTCAAAAGAGTTGGCAGAAATAAAAGAAAAAAGAGATTCGGAAATTAATGATATTATTGCCGGTCGCGACAATCGGTTTCTTATGATTGTAGGACCTTGTTCCGCAGACAATGAGGATAGCGTGTGTGAGTATATAAATCGTTTGGCAAAGGTTGCGGAACGTGTAAAGGAAAAGGTTTATATCGTTCCTCGAATCTATACCAATAAGCCGCGCACCACAGGAAGCGGATATAAAGGCATTGCGTCACAGCCGGATCCAACGGCTAAGCCGGATATGGTGGAGGGGCTTATTGCGGTACGAAAGATGCATCTTCGTGCCATGGAAGAAACCCATCTTACCTCAGCAGATGAGATGTTATATCCGGAAAACTGGCCTTATGTGGATGACCTTTTAAGCTATGTGGCCATCGGTGCAAGAAGTGTGGAAGACCAGCATCATCGTTTGGTTGTTTCCGGATTTGACGTGGCAAGCGGTATGAAAAATCCTACTTCCGGAGATTATGCGGTCATGTTGAATTCTGTTTATGCGGCACAGCATGGACATCATTTTTCCTTTGCGGGAAGTGAGGTGCGTACCACCGGAAATCCATATGCCCATACGATTTTACGTGGCGCAGTTTCCAAGCATGGCAACAATACCCAAAACTACCATTACGAAGATTTGATTCGCCTTTGCCGGATGTATGATGAAATGGATTTGGTAAATCCTGCTTGTATCGTGGATGTAAATCATTCCAATTCCAACAAGCAGTTTAAAGAGCAGATTCGTATCGTTTGTGAAGTAATGCATAACCGTCGTTATTCCGATGATATCAAATCTTTGGTAAAGGGCGTTATGGTGGAAAGCTATTTGGTGGAAGGCAATCAGCCGATTTCCGAGAATCAGGTGTATGGTCAGTCCATTACGGATGCCTGCCTTGGTTGGGAGGATACCGAAAAGTTGATCCTGGAAGTGGCAGATTTGGTGGATTAATAGGAGGCACATTATGCCCATTATCGTAAAAGGAAGATACCTAAACGGAAAGCCTCCGGTGGTTTGCGTTCCGGTTATAGAAAAAAGTTATGCCGGAATCATTGATCAGGTTACCGGGCTTTGCCAAAAAAAAGTCTCAATGATTGAATGGAGAGCGGATTATTTTGAAGAGTTGTCCGATATAGAACGGGTGAAAAGTCTTTTGAACAATCTGCGCGAGATTACCAAGGATGTTTTATTTTTGGTGACAATTCGATCCAAGAGTCAGGGCGGAGAAAGCAAACTGTCCGCAGATGAAACGAAAGAGATTTTGCTTGCTATTGCGGACTGTCACGTGGCGGACTTCGTTGACGTGGAGTATTTCTATTTTGAAGACTCCAAAGAGTTGATTTCTAATTTGCAAAGCAAGGGAGCACTGGTGATTACGTCTCATCATGATTTTTCGGATACGAAAAGAGGAGATGTTTTGGAAAAATGGCTCTATGATATGAAGGAAAAAGACCCGGATTTGATTAAGCTTGCGGTGATGCCAAAATGCTTTTTCGATGTGCTTACGCTTATGGAAGTAAGCTGCGTTTTTGCCGAAAAAAATCCGGAGATCCCTTTGATTACAATCTCTATGGATGAATTGGGAATGCTTAGTCGGATTTCCGGAGAGCTTACGGGTGGCGTGATTACATTTGGTACAGAAAAAGATGCTTCGGCACCCGGTCAGATTCCAAGAGAAGACTTGGAAAAAATGCTGTCTTTCATCCATAAATATGCTTAACAAGAGGCTTGATATGAACAATATATATTTAATCGGTTTCATGGGTTCCGGAAAAACCGCAGTGGCCAGATCCCTGGCAGAAATTACCGGAAGAACAAAATATGATACGGATGATTTAATTGTGGAAAAGGAAGAATCCGAGATTACAGAGATTTTTGCAACAAAAGGAGAGCCGTACTTTCGCAAGGTGGAAAATGAAATCGTAAAGTCTCTTGCGGATAAACAGGATCTGATCGTTTCCTGCGGAGGCGGTGTAATTAAATCTGAGGAGAATGTGCAACAATTAAAACAAGGAGGGAAGGTGGTACTTTTGTCAGCTACTCCCGAAACGGTTTTGGAAAGAGTATTGCGCAACGATCGACGTCCGCTTTTGGAGGGAAAGAAAAACCTTTCGGATATTAAAGCCATGATGGAGGAACGTCGTCCTTTTTATGAAAAGGCATATGATATTAAAATACAAGTGGATGAAAAGTCTCCGGAAGATATTGCAAAAGAAATATTAA
>JAEEGH010023035.1_pt1 | contig 12711 bp, 8 predicted proteins | sample 9134181 | NCBI WGS metagenome assembly JAEEGH01 (sample SAMN16246544, study PRJNA631951) | gut metagenome | biome: gut microbiome; feature: rumen; material: DP-attached | host: Bos | place: Iran: Karaj | collected 2018-10 | reverse complement strand
ATTCCTGCCATTGCATGCCTTCCTTTCGTCTTTGCCGGAACCTCGGCTGCGGCGCGGTTTTGCGCATTGGGCCTAAGGTCCTCTTCAACCCTATAAAAGCCCTCTCGGCGCAGAAAATTCCAAGTGCCCGTTAAAAAATTTCAAAAATTTTTCTAACCGAGATTTCACGCGCCAAATCAGCCATTTGTGGAAGTTACAGCGAAGGCCGTTTTCTGTCAATTTCCTTAAACGAGAGAATTTTAGCATTTCCACGCGCCCGAGGCAAGGCGAAAGTGCGAGTGTGAGAGTTTCTGGTTTCTGGTTTCGGGTTTCGGGTTTCTGGTTTTGAGGTTTCGAGGACAGAGGACAGAGGACAAAGGACAGAGGATCAGGCTGCGCGATGCTTCGCATGTTCCAGCCGACTGCCTCTGGGCTTTGGCAACCAGAAACTCGAAACCTCGAAACTAGAAACTATAAACTTTGAACTCTGAACTGGACTTGACGGGGACAGGCCCCGCGCGCTTCTTCACGCACCTCTGCGTCCTTCGCGCCTCTGCGGCTCTGCGTTAAAAACAGTCTTGCCGAGGACTGTCCCCGCGGTTTCCGCAGTTTTCAAGTTTTCAAGTTTACAAGTTTGCAAGTTTGCAAGTTTACAAGTTTTGGATCTTGACGGGGACAGACCCCGGATCTTGACGGGGACAGACCCCGCGCGCTTTCAGAAACCTCTAAGCTCTAAACTTTAAACTATGAACTAACTATCATTCGTAAACGAACTGTACGGTGGCGGTGCAGTCGCGGTCAGAGACGGCACGAACCCAGTACGCGCGTACGGAACTTAAATCATCCTTGACGGAATCCGCGCCGGTCTTATAGCTCTTGAGCTTTGCCCAAGTGCCGCAACCTGTGATGTCGATTTCAAGCGTGATCATCGCATCTGCTGATGCACGCACGCTCACAGTCTTTCTATCATAGCCCGTCATCAGATACGGATCACTTGGAACGCCCTTCTTCACGTCCGCATCCAGCCACGGGCCGCCATGCCCGCGCGGCTTGCCGTACTTCCACAGATCGTCCACTACGCCCAGCCAGACCGCCGCCGTGGAGCCGCCTTCCCCGCTCACGATGCGCGGGTTCGCCGGACGGCCGAAGCGCATCATTCCAGTCATCACCAGAAGTCCCCGCCATGTGCAGTAGTCGTAGATGAACAGGTTGTCATGCGTAGCCACAGGACGCAACTTCGCAAATCCACCCGCGTTTTCGGCGGGCAGTTCGTAGAACGTGCCGCCCACGTTCAGGAGATCGCGCTCTGTGCAGACTTCGCGGCATGTGCGCCCGATTTGACCATTTCCACCCTCGGACCACCATCCGCCGCTCCACGGAAGCCGCCACCGCGCCCCATTGTCGCCGACGACCACTATGGACGCCTTCTCCGCCATCACGCCCTCGCCGTCCGTGATTACCCTGTTCGGCGCCACTCGACATTTCTTACGCATTTCAGCCGACTGCTTTGAGCCACACTCCGTAACCTTCTTCAGCTTGAGATCTCCGCCCATCTCATAGTATCCGCCCGCACTGTTGCAGGTCACGTCCAGCAGCTGCAGCTTGAGGTCTCCATCTCCCGCGCCACATCTCACCACGGCCTGGCAATCGCCCATCTGCGTTGTCATTCCGCCGATGCCCGCAAATATTGGATCGCGCTTGGCAGAGCGCCTATCCTCGTTCGCATAGTTGAAGAACGCCGTCACGCGCTTCGCATCGCGCTTCGCGACAAGACGTATCCATTCGCCCTTCTCAGCGTCAAGCGGCACGATCTTGGCCACGTTCCCCGCAGCCGCCGAAGCGCCTAGCCTATCCACGCGCCGCCAGCAACCGTCGCCCTTCTCGTCCACCTCCACATCGAACGCGAACTCCGTAGCGCTCGAAACGTAAAGCGTGCGCCTGTCATAGCCTGCAAGCAGATACGGATCCGAGACGGTGCCTTGCTTCACGTCCTCCTCCTGCCACACCGCACCGCGTCCGATCGCGGGACCAAAGGAGTCAATGTCCTTCGGATCGACAAACCACAAGTTGGAGTTGGACTGCCCCGGACCCGCCACGCCGCCCTTCGCGCGGCGCTTGTTCAGGAACTCGTTCTTCGCCGTGTCGTCGCAACCGAACACCACTTTGTCGCCCCATCTGCAGAAGTCGCCAATCACCTTCAGGTAGTTCGAGCGCGGACGTATCCCTGCCGAATTTTTCGCGCTCATCGTCGCCGGGAAACGCCAGAACGTGCCGTGCATCGTCATCAGGTAGTCGTTCCCCTCGCCTATCTCGCGGATGCGCGGCCATTCAGTGTTCCACCCATGCGCGCCGTCGTAGCTGTGGCTGCCCTTCGGCAGACGGAACTTGTGCCATTTGCCGCCGTCGAGCACCATGAGAATCACGCTCTTGTAGTCCCATCCCACCGACCACAGCGGATCGCGCGCGGGATCGGACGCGCCGTAGATTCCGCCCTTCGAGGTGACGTCGGTGAACTGGTTGCGGAGAACTACATGCCAGTTCTTCTTGCCAGGCCTGCCGTTCCATTCGGCGAGCACTCCGCTCGTGGTGGCAGGATTCTTCTTTGCGGACTCGGAATACTCGCCGTTGTTCGCGTAAACAAACCGCCCCTGCCCAACGTATGCGCCCTTGCCGTGGTATCCGGGCAGAAGAGAGCCGGCGAGATTTCCCTTCTGGAGATTGCCGTCGCGGAAGAGCTCCGTCACCGCGAGAGTGTTCACGTCAACCTCGTAGAAACCCTCCTCCATCGTGGCCATGTACACCTTGCGCGCAGGGTCGAAGAGATGGCGCGTGGTGGCGGTGAGGCGTCCGTAGAGGTTAGGCAAGCCGTCGGGGTTCTTCGCCTTGATCGCGCGCACGTTTCCCTTCTCGTCAATTGCGTACGGGCCCATGAAGAGCTGACGCGATTCGCGATGCACGAAACGGTTTGCGTGAGTGCCGCCGATCGACTCTGCGCGGACGACGCGCGTCATGTCCGGCCTGATCTCGTAGAGCTTGTCCGTAGATCCTTCCGGCCTGTGCGGCGCGTACGACATCGTCCAAAGACTTCCCGCCCACGGCACCACCGCTCCCGTGCCGCACTCGCCTTCGCGGTTGTAGGTGTGCAGGTTTGGATTCACACCAGAAATGAACGCTGCGGCAAGAAGCGACGGGACGATTGTCATGTCAGTCACCTTTCTCAGCAGGCGCGGCGGCGGAAGCTTCGGGGGCGTCGGTCTGCCATGCGATGAAGTTGAAGAAGATCGAATAGCGCGTGCGGCCGTCGGGACGATCCTCGCTCTCCCACAGCGACCAGTACGGCGCCCAGTTGCGCTCAATGCCTTCGACGTGGCGCACCGGCATCAGCTCTAGCATGCGGCGGCGAGTGCGTCCGTTCACAGTCTCCGAACTGTAGAACGGCCATATCCGCATGTAGTCGTCCACAAGCTCGCCCTTCCTCCAGCGTCTCTCGCGCGTGAAGAACGGGAAGAAGTTGAAGCGCTTCTCGAGCGTGTTCTTCGTCTCAAGGTCTGTGCTTTCCACGAGCTGCCAGCCAAATCGCCACGTGCGCTCCTCGACGGGGCCCTTGAGCCGCTCCGCCGCACCTTTCGCGCCTGAAGAGCCCGCGTACGAATAGCCGCGCACCTGCTCCCAGATCGGCCACACCGAGATTCTGTCGCGCTCGCTAGAGCGCAGCACCTCCACGAGCGGCCATGGCAGACGCCACCGCACTGCGGCGTCGGTCTTCGCGTACGAGAAGAACGGCGGCAGCACCATGGTCTGCGACTCGCGCGCGCGGCGCACTTCGCCGTAGAACGGCAGCAGCCACCATGAGTATCCAGCGCCGGAGGTGTCGCGATCCTCATCATACTTCGCCCACGTCACGATCGGCCACAGCGCGTAGCCGTGGCGGCTTTCGCGCTGACGCGCCGTTCCCCAGAATGGCCATATCCCGAGGCCTTCGCGCGGAGCGTCGCGCCAGGTGATGAACGGCCACAGCACGGCGCGGCTGCGCACGCCCTTCACGGTGTACGTGTGCCAGATGGGCCAGAGAATGAACGACCAGTCGTCCATCAGGAGAAAATGCGGATGATTGCCGTAGAACGGGAAGAAGCCCCAGTAGCCGTCATCCGCACGGTCAGCGCCGGAGAACCAGAACGGGAACACGTTGAAGCTCCACGTTGGATCGTTCGCGCGCGAGTCGCCGTACGCGATCAGCGCGCGCCACCACGAGGCGTCCGCGTGGTCGTGGAGCGTGAAGAGGGGCCAAAGGGCGTCGTAGACGTGCGTACGGCCAGCGCCGTCGCTGATCTGCGAGTAGAAGGGACGCACCGCCCAGAACGTGGCGCCGCCCGGCTCCACGCGGCGGTATTCGAAGAACGGACCAAAGTGCCAGTTTGAGACAAGGCTCTCTCCGCCGCGCCGAATGCGTTCGGCCTCGCCGTCCGAAGCGAGCAGCGCATGCGCCGCGGCAATGCAGCAGACGAACGCCGGCAGCGCGCGAAGCATTTTTAAGCGAGACTTTGCCATTGTCTACCTCCGCAGCAGACGATATCCCCAGTAGCCGAGAATCTCCTTGAAGGTGAGAGATCTTATGCACATGCAGTCGGGGGAGGGGAAGATGTCCGTGAACTGGAATGGGCGCTTGCACACGAGTCCGTCGTAGTCCGCCGCCGCAGGCACTATCTCGATCGGCGCCTCGCCCTCGCCGGAGATCTTCGCGAACGCGCGCTCGAACATCAGCACGGCGCGCCGCATGTGCATCGCGCTCGTTACGAGCAGTATGCGCCTCGCCCCGCCGGGCTTATCCTCGGTCTTCACGTTCGCCTTCAGCCATTCGGCCACGTACTTCGCGTTTTCCTCCGTGTTGCGCGCCTCGTTCTCCAGCACGATCGCGCTCTCAGGAATGCCGAAGTCGCGCAGGAGAGGATAAGACGCGTCTGCCTCGCCTGTGCCGGAAGTTATCACAACCGGCGCCTTGCCCGCCTTCCAGAGTCGCGCCGCATGCCACACGCGGTCAGCGCCCAGATGCATTTCGGCATATACGAGCGTGTTCGTGTTCGCGCCCATTCCACCGCCCAGCACCACTATCGCGTCGGCCTTCGGCATGTCCTCCGCCCGCTGCGGCGGATACATCTCCTCAAGCGACGTCTTCAAATCTGGACACATGAATCCAAAACTCCAGAAGGTGAACCACACGAGAGCTGCAGTTGCGAACGAAAGCCCCGTACGCCGCCACCGCCTCCAGCCGAAGAGCACCGCAGCAAGAAGCATCATCAGCCCCACTGACATCGGGTTCATAAGCCCGAAGACGATCTTGTTTATGTAGTAGAACATGCTTTAGAAGGATTTGTCATTTAGCTGGTGCAGGAGCAGGCTTCTTCGCTGCAGCGGCAGGCGCAGGCGCAGGAGCAGGCTTCTTCGCTGCAGCGGCAGGCGCAGGAGCAGGTTTCTTCTCCGCAGCGGCAGGCGCAGGAGCAGGCTTCTTCGCTGCAGCGGCAGGCGCAGGAGCAGACGTCTTCTCTGCGGGCGCAGGAGCGGGCTTGTTCTCCACGACCAATGCAAATGCCTCCAAAGGATTGTCGAGGTTCTTAACTCGCTCAATTCTTGGCTTTACGCCCTTCACCTGCGGCAGCCATCCGTCAACCAGCGGAGCAGGCACGAAAGGATTGTTGGCCTCGATGTAGACCGTCAGTTCGCCGCCGCGCTTGCCGAAGGCCGTGAGATCGTTCGAAGCGGAAAGCTGAGCCGCGCTTTCGCGAGCGGCGAGAAGTTCGGTGGGAGAGACGTTGTGGCCCATCTCGTTTTCGCCGAAGAACCACGCGACGCGCCATGGCATATAATTGATGTACGGCGAAAGATCCACGTTGAGCGGCACTGGGTATACGCGGGTGCGCAGATTTGTGCTGACGGTCTGTGCGGTGAGAAGCTCATGCCACATCGAGCGCACCTTCTCCGTCTTGTACGAACGCTGGAACACGGGATCGATCTGCGCGGCGTAGCCAAAGAAATCGGACTCGCCCACTCTCTTCTCCTTGCCGTTGAGCACCTGACGGGCGGCATAGAGCATCGCCTCGCACTGCACAGCCTTGAGCACGCGATGGCCGGATATCTCGCTGATGTTGCGCGCCACGTTGAACTCGTACACAAGCGCGTCCCAGAAGTTTGCGGCGGGGTTTACGAGAATCATCGAGTCGACGTCCTCTGGATGGCGCTCGGCGAGAATCAGCCCCTGCGCGCCGCCGGTCTCGCGTCCGTAGAAATATGTCTTGTCGGGCGCACGGCCGTAGCGCGCCCTCACGAGTTCGCGCCCGCCGGCGATGGCGAGGTGCAGCGCCTCCTGCGCGAACACCTGGCGCTGGCCGGGACGCTTCACGCCGGACTTGAGTCCGCTCGGCGATCCGTCGCGGTTTCTCGCTCCGTTCATGCCGCCGTCGCAGCTGATCACCGCCGTGCCGTCCTTCGCGAAGAGCGTTGCGTCCTTTGGAATTTCTCCACCAGGGCCATCGCACCCCAGCAGCAGCACGCGTCCGTTCCATTTTTGCGGCAGCACCGCCTCGCACATGACAGTCACGTAGTCATGCGATGCGGGCATGCGGTAGTTCACCTGCGTACAGGCTCCCACTCCCTCGAAGCGTCCACGCAGTGTGCCGTTCTTGAACGTGCGGTCTATCACATCCACCACGCGTCCATCGCCGAGATTGGCGCCTCTCACCCAGCTGCGCGAGCCGACATAGTCGGTATAGAGGTCTGATGTAGTGTCCCAGATGAGCGTGCATCCCGCGCTGAAAAGCAGTGCCAGCGCGGCGATGGACGGCAGAAAAGTCTTGTTCCTGTTGAATTTCATGCGCAAGAGTATATCATTTCCGCCGCAATATGGCAAATCGTCATGAAGCCCAGTCGGCATTGTACTGCGCCGACTTCGCCGTATTGCCCTGCGGATCTATCACGCCCACGAAGGAGACTGCGTTGCCGCTGTTGCCAAGACCGGAGTTCTGCTTGAATATGAGCAGGTAGTTGCGGTAGTGCGTCTTGTCGAGCGTGGGGCAGCGCGGATGGTTCTCGAAGAACTTGGTGGACGCCACGCAGTCTCGCCCGAGGCCGAAGACGTAGAGCTTGCAGCAGATGCCCTTCGCGTAGTAGGTGGCGGGATTGTTCGGGTCGAGTCCGCTGACGTTGTACGTGGTGGCATAGTCGAGGCCGAGGTCGCGGTAGATGGTCTCGCTGGCGGCGGGATTCAGCACGGCGACGGCCGAGCCGTTCGTTAGCACCACGGGGTAGCACGCCGAGAGGTCGGGGCGCTGGCCTGGACCGCCGCCTGTAGCGTGCAGACCCATCTGCGTGTAGTATTTGCTGGAGTTCCAGTTGAGCGTGGAGGCCTGCATGTTCGAGTAGTTGTGGCGCGAGACGATGCTCACGCCGGCGTCCTTGAGGGCCGTCACGTCGGCGGCCGCGAGATAGTACATGCAGAGCTTCGCCGGAGTGGTGGCGCCGCGCGACGTCGTGGCCTTAGCGAGCGCCTCTAGACCCACGTTACCTTCATGCGCCTCCGCGATCGCCGCGACGGCGCCAGTTCCAACGCCGCCCGCGTTCGTCACCTCTCCAGTTCTCTTGACGCCGCAGTAGATGCCAGGCACAACCCCGCCTGCGCCGTCGTACCAGTTCTCCGCCACCTTGTACGAGCCTTCCGCGCCCGTGGCGTCGCCGCCTCCCTCCGCGCAGTCGATGAGCGACTCGGCATAGGCGAACATTCCGGTCGTCTTCTCGCCGTCCTTCATCGCGAGCTCCGTATTGATGGTGCGCGCGATGTTCTTGATGTTCGCCACGTTCGTCTTGCGCGCGGCGTCCTTCCTGAAGTCGGTGAACTTGCCGATCGCGATCACCGATATGATGGCCACGATTCCCACCACCAGCACAAGTTCGATGAGGGTGAAGCCGCTCTTGATGGTTCTGTTCATTGACGCTCCTTGTCTTGATCCTTCAACGATTAAACGCGCCAGGCATGGACAAGGTTCATGGACATGAAATGTGCAGGCAGTCAACAAGAAACGCGGAAATGCCATTGACGCGCCAAAGGCATTCCCGCATTTCTCATTTGCGCATTTTCAGACTGAGGTAATTGCAAAACCTCCAAAAACATCTCACGCCAAGTTCGCAAAGTACGCGAAGTTCTGTTTCATGGATGACTTTGCGAACTTAGCGGACTTTGCGTGAAACTAAAAAGCAGGTTTTGCAACTGGCTCTAAAATTCAAAGTGTCTAGTTCAACTCCGCACTTCAAACTTTAAACTTCGAACTCTGAACTCTGAACTTCGAACTTACGCCTTGGGCCAGAACTCGTCGGTGAACTTCGAGGGGATGCCTACTTCGTCCTTGTTGAAGCATGCGGCGAGGATCTTCCAGCCGAGGTCGAGGGCGTCGATTAGGTCGATGTTCACGGAAAGGTCCATCATCTTCTCCTCGAACATCGCGCCGTACTTGAGAAGCTTCTGGTCCCAGGCGGACATGCGGAAGCCCATGGACTGCTTTTCCACGGTCTCCTTGTAGGAGGCGTAGAGCTTGATCATGGCGTCCATGATGGTGCGGTGGTCCTTGCGGGTCTTGTTGATGTTCACCTGCTTGCCGTCGACGTCAACGAACTTGTCCACGCCCTTGTTGACCTGCTGCTTGAGTCGGGAGAGGGAGCCGAAGGGCTCGATGCGGCCGTTGCGCAGGTAGAACTGGCCCTCGGTGATGTAGCCGGTGTTGTCCGGCACGGGGTGGGTCACGTCGTCGCCCGGCATGGTGGTGACGGCGAGGATGGTGATGGAGCCTGCGCCGTCGAAGTCCACGGCCTTCTCGTAGCGGGCGGCGAGCTGCGAGTAGAGGTCGCCGGGGTAGCCGCGGTTTGAGGGAATCTGCTCCATGGTGATGGCGATCTCCTTCATCGCGTCGGCGAAGGAGGTCATGTCGGTGAGGAGGCAGAGGACGTCCTTGCCCTGTAGGGCGAACTTCTCGGCGACGGCGAGGGCGACGTCGGGCACGAGCATGCACTCCACCGTGGGGTCGGCCGCGGTGTGCACGAACATGACCGTCTTCGCGAGCGCGCCGCTCTTGTCGAGCGTTGAGCGGAACTTGAGGTATTCGTCGTACTTTAGGCCCATGCCGCCGATGATGATCACGTCGGAGTCGGCCTGCAGCGCGATGCGCGCTAGAAGGTCGTTGTATGGTTCGCCGGCGCGCGCGAAGATGGGAAGCTTCTGCGAGATCACAAGCGAGTTGAAGAGGTCGATCATCGGGATGTTCGTCTTCACCATGCGGTTGGGCATGATGCGCTTGGCGGGGTTCACGGAGGGCTGGCCGATGGGAATCATGTTCTCGGTGATCGCGGGGCCGCCGTCGCGAGGCTCGCCGGAGCCGGTGAAGGCGCGGCCAAGCAGCGCCTCGGAGAAGGGCACCTTCATCGTCTCGCCGAGGAAGCGCACCGCCGCGTCGGTGTCGACGCCACGCGCGCCAGCGAAGATCTGCAGCGTCACGTTCGGGCCGTCGAGCTTGATGACCTGGGCGAGCGACGTGCCTGCGCGGCTTTGCACTTCCGCGATCTCGTTGTACTTCACGCCCTCGGCGCGAAGCGTGGCGATGGAACCCGAAAGGGCGTCGATGCGATGATAGACTTTGCTGTTGAACATGATATGGCTCCTGTTGTGGTTGTGTATTATACCATAAATCGGCGTGCATTTGGTGAAGAGTTTGAGAGAGTGTTGCGCAGATTTCAAAACTGGAATCATTATGGAGGGCTAGTCAATCTGCAGAAATCCTTCAGGTCGGGCGTGTCGCCGCTGTGCCACATTCGTGCCGCTGGGTGTGACAAAATGTGACATCGAGACTGTGCCATGCCGCTTTCTTACGAAATTACATTGTTTTCGATGAAATATTTTGACAGGGTCGCTGTTGGCATGACTTTTGCTAGAGTTTATTTGTTGCCGCGTAGATTGCGGTGGCGAAGACAATTTTAAAAAAGAAAGGTAGAAAACTATGGCAAAAGTACTAGGCATTGACCTTGGCACCACGAACAGCTGCATGGCTGTGATGGAAGGTGGCCAGGCGACGGTTATTCCGAACAAGGAGGGCGCGCGCACCACGCCTTCGATTGTAGCGTTCACGAAGACGGGCGAGACGCTTGTCGGCCAGGCGGCGAAACGTCAGGCGGTGACGAATCCCAAGAGCACGATATATTCGATCAAGCGTTTCATGGGCCGTAGATACGACGAGATGAGCGAAGAGATCAAGATGGTGCCTTACGAGGTTGTACGTGCTGCGAACGGCGATGCCGCCGTGAAGGTGAACGACAGGCAGTATAGTCCGCAGGAGATATCGGCGATGATCCTCCGCAAGCTGAAGGAGGATGCCGAGGCGTTTCTGGGCGAGAAGATCACCGAGGCGGTGATCACGGTGCCTGCCTACTTCAACGACTCGCAGAGGCAGGCCACGAAGGACGCCGGCCGCATCGCCGGTCTTGACGTGAAGCGAATTGTGAACGAGCCCACGGCCGCGTCGCTTGCGTACGGACTCGACAAGAAGTCGAATGAGAAGATCGCCGTGTACGATTTCGGCGGCGGAACGTTTGATATTTCAATCCTCGACATCGGCGACGGCGTCTTCGAGGTGAAGGCCACGAACGGCGATACGCACCTCGGCGGCGACGACCTCGACCAGGCGATCATGAAGTGGATGATGGACGACTTCCAGCGCGAGAACGGCATCGACCTTTCGAAGGACATGATGGCGCTGCAGCGTCTGAAGGAGGAGGCCGAGAAGGCGAAGTGCGCGCTCTCGAGCGCCACCACGTACGACATCTCCCTGCCGTTCATCACGGCCGACGCGACGGGTCCGAAGCACCTCACGGCCTCGCTCTCCAAGGCGAAGCTCGAGCAGCTCACCGACTCTCTCGTGGAGCGCACCACGGTGCCCTGCCAGAACTGCCTGCGCGACGCAGAGCTCTCGAACGTCGACGAGGTGGTGCTCGTTGGCGGCCAGACGCGCATGCCTCTCATTCAGGACAAGGCCAAGCAGCTCTTCGGCAAGGAGCCCCACAAGGGCGTGAACCCCGACGAGGTGGTGGCCATGGGCGCCGCCATCCAGGGCGGCATCCTCAAGGGCGACGTTAAGGACGTGCTGCTTCTCGACGTGACCCCGCTCACGCTCGGCATCGAGACGCTCGGCGGCGTGCTCACGCCTCTCATCGAGCGCAACACCACGATCCCCGCGAAGAAGAGCCAGGTGTTCTCCACTGCGGCCGACAACCAGCCCGCCGTCACGATCAGCATCTTCCAGGGCGACCGCAAGATGGCGCGCGACAACAAGAGCCTCGGCAACTTCAACCTCGACGGCATCCCCCCCGCTCCGCGCGGCGTGCCGCAGATCGAGGTGACGTTCGACATCGACGCCAACGGCATCCTCAACGTCTCCGCCAAGGACCTCGGCACCGGCAAGGAGCAGAAGATCACCATCACCGCGGCGAGCGGCCTCTCCAAGGACGAGATCGAGCGCATGCGCAAGGACGCCGAGATGCACGCGGCCGAGGACGCAAAGCGCCACGAGGACGTCGAGACGCGCAACAAGGCCGAGTCCCTCGCCTTCCAGGTCGAGAAGACCCTGAAGGAGAACGGCGACAAGGTCCCCGCCGACAAGAAGGCGCCCGTCGAGTCCGCGCTCAAGGACCTGCAGGAGGCGCTCAAGGGCCAGGACATCGCCGCCATCAAGGCGAAGGAAGAGGCCCTTATGAAGGCGATGGAGCCCGTGGCGCAGGCCATGTACGCCGGCGCACAGGGAGCGGCTGGCGCGCAGGGCGCGCAGGCCGGTGGCTTCAACCCCGGCGCGGGCACGCCCCCGCCGAACGACGGCGGCTCCAAGAAGGCCAGTGACGACGTGGTCGATGCCGACTATACGATGAAGTAAGAACGGAGTGCCTAGTGCTGGGTGCCTAGTGCGCATGAGGCACCAGGCACCATGCACCAGGCGCTAGAATTTCCAACTACAACCAACCGAAAGGAAAATGAAAAAATGAAAGTGAGACCTCTGGGCGATCGCGTTCTCGTTGAACCGATCGAGGAGAAGGAGCAGATGGTCGGTGGAATCTACATCCCCGACGCAGCCAAGGAAAAGCCGATCACGGGCACCGTGAAGGCCATTGGCAAGAAGTATGACAAGGACCACAAGGAGCTTGCCTTCGACGTGAAGGTGGGCGACACCGTGCTGCTGCCGAAGTATGGCGGCACCGAAGTCAAGATAGACGGAAAGAAGCTGCAGCTCGTCCGCGAAGAGGACCTGCTGGGCGTGATCGAGAAGTAACAACCAACGGGGAACCCCCGGTTTCCCCGAACCCCTTCAACAAGGAATTATCATTATGGCTAAACAGATCAAGTTCGACGCTGATGCGCGTCAGAAGATTCTCGCCGGCGTTGAGAAGCTCAGCGCGGCCGTCACATCCACGCTCGGCCCCTCCGGCCGCAACGTGATTCTCGACAAGAAGTTCGGTTCGCCGCAGATCACCAAGGACGGCGTGACCGTCGCGAAGGAGATCGAGCTGCCCGATCCCTTCGAGAACATGGGCGCGCAGATGGTGAAGGAAGTCGCCTCCAAGACGAACGACGTCGCGGGCGACGGCACCACCACGGCGACGCTCCTCGCGGAGTCGGTCTATCGTGAAGGCCTCAAGAACCTCACGGCTGGCGCG
>JAEEGH010023033.1_pt1 | contig 12712 bp, 12 predicted proteins | sample 9134181 | NCBI WGS metagenome assembly JAEEGH01 (sample SAMN16246544, study PRJNA631951) | gut metagenome | biome: gut microbiome; feature: rumen; material: DP-attached | host: Bos | place: Iran: Karaj | collected 2018-10 | reverse complement strand
AAGGAATTATCAATTGCACCAATCACGGGAAGGTAAAGAGTAATGGTAAAGGATGGTTTAACCACAACTCTTCAAAGAACGAGGACTTATATGGCAGTTTTACGGGTGGCATAGTCGGATGGAACGATCATCAAGGAAGCGAGACGATCATATCCGGCTGCATTAATAATGGAGCCGTAGAGGCCGTTGACAATTATGTCGGTGGCATCATAGGCTGGGCCTCCTTAACTAATAGCTCTACGGACAATCATGATACTTACATAACAATTACCGGTTGTGAGAATAACGGCGCGGTGCAATCGGCAAAGAATTGTGTCGGCGGTATTGTTGGAGCCACTTCCGTAGGGCGAAAGAACGCCATTATCCGAATCCTCTCTTGCGTAAATACTGAATCTGTCACCGGAGTCAACTATGTGGGCGGCATCGCCGGACAATTGAATGGAACCACGTATGACTATGCGGAAATCAGCGGTGCAGGACCGTCCAAGAACAATCTTGAGAACAATCTCAATCTGGGGGCTGTTTCCGGTACTTCATATAAAGGTGGAATCGCAGGGGGACGGCATAATGACACGTATGGCCAGTTCAACTATGTCTCCAATTTTTATATGGCAACCACTTTAATCTCTGGTGGAGTTAACGGCGTTGACCAGGAGGGCGCCAAGGGCGCTTACAAGATTGTCGGTGCCAGCGGCGTGACGGTGACTCCTTCCACGGCTGAAGACTTGGAGCACGGCGGTGTCAAGTACTTTGTCTCCGGTAAGTCCGTCACCGTGACCCTGTCCGGCGGCTCTTCCTACAGTGCAGTCGATGGTGCGAGCAACCCGGTAGCCTTGACTCCCAACGGAGACGGTTCCTATACCCTCACCATGCCGGCCGCCGATGTGACCATATCGGCGAATTAAAAATACCGGCCTGTCGAAAAAGCCGCCGCTTTCCCGATGGGAGGGCGGCGGTTTTTTTGTGTCGGGGTCCAGAAAAGAATCGAAAAAACGTAGCTAATTTTTGCAAAGTTAGCTACCATTTTATATCTTTGCATCCGTATAACAAGTGTGTTTATGAGGACTAAAGACATATATGGACGGATAGCGTCGTTGGAGGGCGGAAGCATTATCTTTGCCACCGACTTCCTGGACCTTTGTACGGAGAGGCAGGCGGGGCGTGTCCTTACGGATCTGGAAAGTGCCGGGGAAATCAAGCGTCTGGCCAGGGGGATTTACTGCAAGCCTACCCAGACCCGCTTCGGCCCACTGTATCCTGACATTTCCAAGATTGTGGAAGCGGTAGTTCAGCGGGACCACGCGCAAGTGCTGCCTTCCGGTTATACGGCCGCCAATATGCTGGGCCTGTCCACACAGGTGCCGATGGCTTATACCTACATCACTTCCGGTTCTTCCCGCAAGTTGACAGTGGAAGGTAAGACCATCAACCTGCAGCGGGCTGTGCCCCGGAACTTTGCCTACAAAACCCGGCTGGCCGCCCTCATCGTGCAGGCGCTGAAGGCGACCGGGGAAGAGAATATCGGCCGTGAGGAGATTTCTGCCCTGAAGAATGCCATTGACAAGAATCCGGACAAGGAAGCGTTCGGGAGCGACGTGCTCCTGATGCCCATCTGGATGAAATCCATCATTAAACCTTTACTGTAAGCATGAGCAAGTGGATAGACCTGGACCTTGCGGAACGGAGAGTGGTTCTGCAGTCCGTTGAAGATAAGGAAAAACTCCAACAGGTGGCCGCCATTGAGAAGGACTGGTGGGTAACTGCCGTGTTGAAAGCGTTGTTCCAGACTTCCTGCAAGGATGCGCTCAGCTTCAAGGGCGGTACCAGCCTTTCCAAGGGCTGGGGCATCATTGAGAGACTCAGTGAGGATATTGACCTGGCGCTGGACCATTCCTTCTTTGGAATGGACCGTACCAACAAAAAACAGCGGGACAACCTGTGCAGGATGGCCAGGGCCTATATCATTACCACTCTCAAGGATGAATTGGATGCTCGGCTGAAGGGAATGGGCGTTACCGGCTATAGCATTGAACCTGTGACGGAGCGTCAGACCAAGGATGGGCCGGTCCATATCAATAGTAACACCGATCCTACCGTGCTGCTGGTGCATTATCCGTCCGTACTGGAGGATGCGGTCAATTATATCCCAGCTCGCGTGAAGGTGGAGATTGGCTGTCTGGCTTTGGATGAACCGACGGAGCCCAGGCTGATTGACACGCTCATCGCCAAGTATTATCCCGAGGAGGACAATGAGATGGCCTGCACTATCCGCACTGTGGTTCCCACGCGCACATTCCTGGAAAAGGTGTTCCTGCTGAACGAGGAGTTCCAAAAGGGGAAGCCGCGCTACCGGAGAATGAGTCGGCACCTGTACGACCTGGAGCGATTGATGGATACTCCTTTCGGGAAAGAGGCCCTTGCTGATAGGGAACTATACGACACCATTGTGGAGCATAGACGGCTTTACTATGACCTCAAGTACGTGGACTACGGGCGGCATGCGCCGGATAGAATCGACTTTATCCCGCCGGCAACAGAACTTGAAAACTGGCGCAGCGATTATGCCGAGATGCAGCGTCATTTCATCTTTGGCAAGGCTCTGCCGTTTGATGATCTCCTAAAACGGATGGAGGAACTCCGGGAGAGATTCCGGGCCATCGGACATTCTGAGTAATTATCAACTGTTACACAAATAGGCGCAGATGCCATCGACATGGAGGTCAACGAGGGCCTGTTGGCCTTCGGGGCTGAGGAGGAAGGCGCAGTCGGCGTGGTAGAGGGAGGTGGCGCTGTAATTGCGGAAGGCCTGTTTGCGCAGGCTTGATTTTTGCGGGAATCATCGGCCTGGTTTACTACTGGCGAAGAATGACCCTCCGGGACCGCATATCACTCACTTGGCGCTATGGGAAAGGCATATTCCTGATAGGTGCTGTGTATAACTTGGTGTGCGCAAGATTCCAGGCTGGTGGGTTTTCCTACACGTTCTTAGTTGATTCCTTCATAATAAAAGCAGTGGTAACCGCCATCACCGTGTACTTGGTGAAGCAGTTCCGCGACCGGGACGCCATCTTCTTCTACATCAATCTGGGGCATTCACGCAGAAAGTTGCTCACCAGCGTCATTCTGATTGACTTCTTGGCGCTTGCCGTTCTCATGGCCATCATGCATCTCATCTATGGATAAACACAAGCTCATAGTGGACAGCGTTGTTGTGCGTTTCGGCCAGAAGACAGTCTTGAGCGGCGGGTATATCACCTCCGAAACAGGAATGGTTACCGGGCTCCTTGGCCGCAACGGTGCCGGCAAGTCCTGTATGTTCCGCGCCCTGATGGGCGGCCTCCGGGTAGAGAATGTGATGGTGAGCATCGATGAAAAGCCAATAGACCGTCAAACTATTGGCCAGCATATCAAGTATCTGCCGCAAGGGCGCTTGATTCCGGAAGGGATGCAACTGCACCGGGCTTTTGAACTGTACGGCGTGAACTACTGGACCTTTGTCAACAGAGTGCCGAGGTTTTCCCGCCATTACGATTCACCTATCTATGAACTATCCGGCGGCGAAGCCAGACTGGCCGAGTTGTACCTAGTGCTGCTGAGTGACGCTCCTTTCTACATCCTCGACGAGCCGTTTACGCAGGTCGATCCGGTGAACATTGATGAAGTCAAGGCGCTTATTCGGGAGCGGAGCAAGGACCACGGCATCATCGTCACGGACCATAACTACGGCGCCATTTCCTCTGTTGCGGATAACCTTTTCGTGATAGCCGATGGCTACACCAGCCCCGTACGATGCCGGGAGGATTTGGTCCTGCACGGGTACCTTAGGGCTGAGGATTAAACTTGCCCATCTGCCCGATAATGGCTAAATTTGCTGTCAATCAGCTTGGACTGAATTGAATATGACCGTTGACCTTCATAAGTGGACCTTTGCTGATCGGGAAGCGCTGATGACGCTCTGCAATGCCGTTGACAGGACATACCTGTCGGACCGGCTGCCGTATCCTTACACCGAAGCGGATGCCGACTGGTGGCTTGGGATGGTGGCCGGGAATGATGGCAAGGAGGGCGTCTGGCGGACTATCGTCGTGGACGGGCAGGTTGTCGGCAGTATCTCCGTGGAAAGGATGGCCAATGAGAATCGCTCCGTTGGGTCGATTGGCTATATGATCCTGACCCCGTTTTGGTCGCAGGGCATCGGCACGGAGGCCGTGCGACAAATTTGCATGATTGCTCTTCGGGAATTGGCGCTGGAACGCATCATCGGAGAGGTGTTCCCGGAGAACCTGGCATCGGCCCGGGTGCTGGAGAAGAATGGCTTCCGGCTGGAGGAAACGAAGGCCGGGGCCGTGGTGAAGGGCGGGAAGGCGATGGATGTGCAGGTATACGCCAAGGCTTCTTACTAATCCACCATTCCGGAAAAAGTCGTACATTTGTAAAGATTCTTTACAGTGGTGTAAGGAGTCTTTACGGTTTTGCGGGGATGGGGAATTCTGTAAGTGATTGGGATTGTGTGCGTTGGGTTGTGTGGAACGGAATTTGACTCGTGCGTGGGCGTACAATATTGATTTGACAATGGCTTCGAAAGTTGGAAAAATACTGGTGGTTGATGACAACCTGGGGATTCGCCGGGCGCTGGAGATTCTGTTGCCGATGCACTTTGCGGAGGTGAAGGCGATTCCGTCGCCGGCCACTCTGGTGAATTCTCTGGAGCAGTTCCGCCCTGACGTGGTGCTACTGGATATGAACTTCAACACTTCTATCAATACCGGCAATGAAGGCCTCTATTGGGCTGGGGAGATAAAGAAGATGGTGCCGGAGGTAGAAGTGGTGCTGTTTACGGCTTATGCTGATATCGCATTGGCGGTGGAAGGAATGAAGAGAGGAGCGTTTGATTTCATCGTGAAGCCATGGGATAATGAGAAGCTGATTGAGGTTCTCACTGCAGCCCGGGATAAGGCCAGGAAGGCAATGAAACGGGATGCCCGGTCGGAGTCGGGCACAACGGCTGAGAGTCCGATGTTCTGGGGCTCCTCCGCTGCCATGAAGGCTATTCGAAAGACACTGGATAAGATTGCGCCCACCGATGCCACTGTGCTCATTACCGGCGAGAACGGTACCGGCAAGGATGTGCTGGCCAGGGAGATTCATGCACACAGCCTCCGGAGCGGCAAGCCGATGGTGGCCGTTGATGCGGGTGCCATTACGGAAACCCTCTTTGAAAGTGAGTTGTTCGGCCACGTGAAGGGCGCATTCACCGATGCTCATACGGACCACGTCGGCAAGTTCGAGCAGGCCGATGGTGGCACTCTATTCCTGGATGAGATCGGCAATATTCCTCTGCATCTACAGGCGAAGCTGCTTCGTGCTATTCAGAACCGGAGCATCGTACGGGTGGGCGGCAATGCGGCGAAGCCCATCAACATCCGCTTGATTTGCGCTACCAATATGGATTTGGAGCAGTTGGTGCGTGAAGGCCGGTTCCGGGAGGATCTGTATTATCGCATCAATACCGTTCATATCGCCTTGCCTGCACTCAGGGAGCGAAAGGAAGATATTGTGCCTCTGGCGCAGATGTTTCTGGAGCGGTTCGCTGAGAAGTATCATCGGCCTTTGGCTGGGATTGCCCCGGAGGCTGCGGCGATGCTGACGGAAGGCCGTTGGAGCGGGAATATCCGCGAACTGCAGAACTGCATTGAGAAGGCCGTTATTCTTTCTGATGGGAGCGAACTGACGGCGAAAGACATCCAGCTGGAGCAGGTGGCCAGACCCGTAGGGACTACCATCAAGGCGGTGAGTGAGGCCGAGGAGGAAAGGCTGGTCCGCGAGGCGATGGACCGCACAGATGGCAATATCTCCGCGGCAGCGAAGATGCTGGGTGTGAGCCGGCCGACGCTGTATGCGAAACTGAAGAAATACGGCCTATGACCTTCACTGTATGGCATATCATCGGGGCCTGCGCCATCGTCGCAATCATTGCGGCGGTGATTGCTACAATCCGGACACGCCAGAAGGACATCAAGAAGGTAGCCTATATGATGGATGCCTTGGAGGATGGGGAGCTAAATTTCCGTTTCCAGGAGAAAAACAAGTTCAACCGCACGCTGAACCGTATCCGGACCATCTTCGAGAAGCAGCGGCAGGCCCACGAGCAGGATTCCTGGACCAAACTCATCCGCGTGCTCACGCACGAGATCATGAATACGGTTTCGCCCATCGCTTCTTTGAGCGACGCCATGGCCAAGTCGGTGGATGAGAACGGCCACAGTGAGCTGGACATCAAGGCGGGCCTGGAGACGATTTCGGATTCTTCAAAGAATCTGATTGGTTTCGTGCAGACTTACCGCCAGCTCTCCGGCGTGGCGAAGCCGATTCGCAAGGCGCTGGATTTACGGGAGCTAATGGACAGTGTCATCGGCCTGAACAGTGAGTTTGCCGCCAGCTGCGGCGCTACCTGCAAGTATCGGCCGGAAGAAGACGATTTGATGATATATGCCGATGAGGGGCAAATCTCGCAAATCCTCATCAACCTCATCAAGAATGCCCTGCAGGCTGGGGCTAAGCACATCGACATAACCGCGAAGATGGGCAAGGATGACGACGTGATTATCCAGGTGGCCAATGATGGCGAGCCGATTCCCGTATCGGCCCAGGAGCAGATATTTATTCCGTTCTATACCACGAAGAAGGAGGGCTCCGGCATCGGCCTCTCGATCTCCCGGCAGATTATGCGGAACCACAACGGCACCATTGAACTGCTGCGCAGCGATGCCCAGCAGACCGTATTTGAGCTCCGGTTCAGGTAGTTGCAGTAGGAGATATCTGTAAAGTGTAAAGCCCGAAAGTGTAAAGTGTACTGTAAACTTTACACTTTTTTTATTTCCTGTCAAAATCATTTCTGCTTCATTATCAATGCCTTATCACATTTGGCACGGCGGGTGTTAGAATTTGGCACGGTGATAAATCATTGTATGATGAAGACACGACTTTACATATTCGTTTTTGTGGCGGCGATGGGGCTTTCGGCCGGATTGGCCGGAGCCCAGGAGCCGCAGGATGGTGTGACCGACGGACCGAGGGTGATGACGCTCCATGACTGTATGGAGTATGCCATTTCCAACTCCACCAAGATCCGGATCCAGCAGGCGGCCATCGGGGATGCGCAGATTGCCAGGAGGGATGCGGCGCTTACGCTTTTCACCCCGCAGATCAACGCCCAGACATACGCTTACTACAATTTCGGCCGCAGCATCGACCCGCAGACCAACACGTATTTCAACACTACGTCGTTCCACAACAACTATGGCGTAACTGCCGGTTACGACCTCTTCAACGGCTTCCAGGCGGTGAATAACTACAAGATATCGAAGACCGGAATGCTTATCGCTGATTCCCAGGAAAAGCAGGTAGAGGCCGATATCTGCCTGGCCGTGATGGAGGCGTACTACAACGTAGTGTATTACAAGCGCCTGTGCGACGTGTATGAGGAGCAGGTGGCCACGGCCGAATCTGCGCTGGCCAAAGCCCGCCGGCAGGAGGAGCTGGGCCAGAAGGGCCACGCCGACGTCATCCAGATGGAGGCCGATCTGGCCGACCGTCAGTACGACCTCACGAATACCTACAATATGTACCGGGACCAGAAGATGACCCTGGCCGACCTGATGTTCTGGCCGCTGGACGAGGAACTGAACATCGACACGTCGATGCCGCTGTGGCAGGTGGAGCCGGTGTCCACGAATTCGGTGGTGGATTTCGCCCTGGAGCACAATCCGGGCATCCAGATTGCGTCCTGGAAGCAATTGAATGCCAAACGGGAGCTGAATACAGCCAAGTGGCAGCTATTGCCAACTATCGGCCTCTATGCCGGCTGGAGCACCAGTTACTATACCTATCAGGGTTCCCAGACCAACCCCTTCTGGCATCAGTTCCGGAACAACGGCGGTGAATATGTGGAGGTCACCCTTTCCATTCCCATCTGGAACCGTTTGAACAAGTATTCCTCTATTTCCAGAAAGAAGCACGCACTGGACAAGGCCACGGCCGAATATGACCAGAAGCGCCGGGATGTGGAGAGCGAAGTGCGTCGCGCCATCCAGGACCGCGATGGAGCTGCCACGGCCTACCTGCAGGCCCAGCGCAAAGCAGAGGTGCAAGAGGAAGCCTATACCCTGAACCTCAAGAAGCTGGAGCAAGGCCTCATCTCCCCGCTGGAGTTCCAGACAGCCAATAACAATTACTTGAAGGCCCAGGCCGATGAGATGAACTCCCTGTTCAAGTATCTCATCAAAGCCGCTGTGGTGCGCTATTACAATGGAACGGAGTATATCAATCAGTAGAATAATACAAACACTATGGATAAGATTATCGAAAAGAAAACAGGTTGGCGAGTAGCCTTTACGAAGAAGGCGCTGCCGTGGTGGCTGGGAGCCCTGCTGCTGGTGTTCATCGTGTATTTGATTGCCAGGCCCAACAATAAGACTTTGCGGGTAGACAAGGACACCGTGACGATTGCCAATGCTATCAAAGGCGAATTCAACGACTATATCCGCATCAGCGGCCGTGTGCAGCCTATGACCACCATCCAGTTGAGTCCCCAGGAAGGCGGTATCGTGGAGAAAATCCTCATCGAGGAGGGGTCCCCGGTGAAGGCCGGCGATGCCATCCTGGTCCTGACCAATGATAATCTGGATATGCAGATTCTCAATGCCGAGGCCGACCTGGCCGAAAAGGAAAACATCCAGCGCAACACGCAGATTTCCATGGAGCAGCAGAAGCTGGATGTGCGCCAGAATGTGCTGGAGTACGGCATCCAGGTGGAGCGCCTGCGCCGTGCCTATGAGCAGCAGAAGGTTCTCTATGAGGAAAAACTCATTGCCCGGGAGGAGTATTTGAAGGCCGAGGAGGATTATCGGCTTGCCAAGCAGAAATACGACCTGGTCCGCGAACGCGCAGTCCAGGACAGCCTGTACCGCAGTGCCCAGATTAACCGGATGGAGGAGAGCCTGGAGAGCATGCTTCTCAATATGCAGATGATCCGCAAGCGCAAATCCAACCTCATTGTGAAAGCGCCCATCGACGGCGAACTGGGCCTGCTGGACGTGGTTCTGGGCCAGAGCATCGCTGCCGGCACCAAGATTGGCCAGATCAATTCTGTTGGTACTTACAAAGTTGAGGCCCAGATAGATGAGCACTATATCGACCGCGTCATCGCCGGCCTGGAGGCTACCTTTGAGCGTCAGGGCGAGACCTATTCCACCGTCATCCGCAAGGTTTATCCCGAGGTCCGCGACGGCAAGTTCAAGGCCGATTTCAAGTTCGACGGCGAGCAGCCCGACAACATCCGCAGCGGCCAGACCTATTACCTCAACCTCCAGCTGGGCCAGCCCGAGGAGGCCGTCATCATCCCCCGCGGCACTTTCTACCAGAAGACCGGCGGCAAATGGATTTACGTGGTCAACAAAGACGGCAACAAGGCCGTCAAGAGAGAGATCCGCATCGGCCGCCAGAACCCCCAGTACTACGAGGTCCTCGAAGGCCTGGAGCCCGGGGAGAAGGTCATTACTTCCGGGTATGACACCTATGGAGACAGTGATGTGTTAGTGTTTTAGCCATGAAAAGTTTTTGGAACTTCCTTAAAAAGAACAAGTTATACGGGGCTATCAATATAGTGGGCCTCACGGTGTCCATGGCTTTCGTGCTCCTGCTGGCAGTGTATGTCCAGCGGCAGCTGTCCACGGATTCCTTCCAGAAGAATGCAGACCGGATCTTTCTCGTCGCCAATGAGAACAGTCTCACGATGGGCTATTGGCTGGACAAGCACCTGAAGAACAACTTCCCGGAGATTGAAAAGGGCTGCTGCGTAGCCAATATGGCTTCGGCCGCCCCCTTCCATATCGACGGGGCAGACGAGGTAGTCTATGGAGAAATGATGTCGGCCGACAGCACTTTCTTCGACATCTTCAGCTACGAACTGGCAGCCGGCAACAAGGACGACTGGCACCTTTCCTGGGACCGTTGCATGATCAGCGAGGAATTTGCCAACGCCCATTTCGGAGACAAGGACCCCATCGGGAGACAACTGTTTTCCGAGGCGGGCGGCGCCGACCTGACCATCTGCGGCGTCCTGAAAGATTTCGGCAACTCCGTTCTCAAGACGCCGGATGTGCTGGTCCGCGGCGAGATGATGCCGAAAACCAATCCTGCGCACAATGAGGAAATGAGCAACGCCGGGGGCGGAACCTGTTTTGTCATGACATACCCGGGCGCCGACCTTGGGGCAAAGAAAGGGGAACTGCTGGCATGGCTGGAAGAGAATTTCTGGATTTATAAGAGCAACTGCGACCAGGTCCGCCTTATACCATTGAGAGATTTGTATTTCCTCGATGAAGGCAATCTGGACTGGAATGGGACCGTTCAAATCGGCAATCGGGACTTCGTGAACCTGCTGCTGGCGATGTGCCTGCTACTGCTGGCCTTTGCCGTGCTCAACTATATCAATATGACCACCGCCCTGACGGGCTTCCGGGCCAAGGAAATGGCCACCCGGCGCCTGGTGGGTGCCGACAAACGCAGCATCTTCCTGAAGGTAATCTCCGAGAGCACCCTCATCTGTGGAATGTCGATGCTGCTGGCCATCCTGCTGGCCGAGGCGCTTGCTCCGCTGGCATCGCAAATCCTGGAGTACCAGGTGTCCATCTTCAAGGCCGTCACTCCGGTGAATATCCTGTTAGTACTGGGTTTCATCGTCGTTCTCGGCATCCTTTCGGGCATCGTACCCGCCCTGCTCATCCAGCAGGCCCAGCCCATCGAGATTGTCCGGGGAACGCTCCGGCTCAAGACAAAAACCCTTTATAGCAAAGTCATCATCGTCCTGCAGAATGTGGTTGCGGTGGTGATGCTGGTAAGCGCCCTCACGATGGGCCTCCAGATCCGGCATATGATTACGGCCGACCTGGGATACAACACCAAAGACATCCTTGTCATCAACAATGATTACGGCCAAAGCGGCCAGCTCCGCCCGCTGCTGGACCGTCTGAGAGCTGAAACCTGCATAGAAGAGGTGGGACAGGGAAACGGCATTCCGCTTCAAGGGACCAATAACCTGACCATGGAAGTGGGTGATGGGAACTGGGTGTCCTTCCAGCAGATCCAGGGAGACGACGGATACTTCCAGATCCTGGGGCTGAAAGAAAAGCAGGACAACCATCAGCGCGCCTGGTGGCTCAATGAATACGCCTTCAAACAGATTGGCATCGAAGAATCTGAAACGGAATATGTAACATCTACGAACGGCAGTTTACCCATCGGCGGCGTTTACTACGATTTCAAGGTGCGTCCGCTTGAATCGGCCCAGAGTGCAGCGATGGTTTACAACTGGAAAGAGAGCCCTGAGGACAATTTCCCCTGGGTGCTGTTGGTCAAGACCAACGGCGACCAAGCTGCTGCCCGCAAAAAAGTGGAAGCCATAGTCGATGAGGTGTTCCCCGGCAGAATGTTCGATGCCCGGTATATCGAGGAAATGATCGAGGACGGTTTCAAGGACGAAAGCCGGGTGCTCAAGATCGTGCTCATCTTCACGCTGCTGTCCATCCTGGTGAGCGCCCTGGGCCTCTTCGCCATGAGCTCCTACTACATGCAGCAGGAAATCCGCAGCGTGTCGGTGAAGAAGGTCTTCGGGGCCGATTACTCCGGCGTGCTGCGTGAACTGGTGCTTTCCTTTATGAAGCTGGTGGGCATCGCCTTCGTCATCGGCGTACCCATTGCCTGGTTCATCATGAACCGCTGGCTCTCCGGCTATGGCCACCGGATTGACCTGTACTGGTGGATATTCGCCCTCGCCGGGCTTGCGGTTGCCTTCATTGCAGCAATCAGCGTGCTTTACCAAAGCATCAAAACCGCCCAGACGAATCCCGCCGAGGCACTGAAGAAAGAATAGAATAAACAATTAAAAAACAATAAATTATGATTAAAGTTTCCAACCTTTGCAAAGTCTTCCGGACGGAAGAAATCGAGACCACTGCTCTCAACGGCGTATCGTTTGAAATCAAGGACGGCGAGTTCGTCGCCATCATGGGGCCTTCGGGATGCGGCAAGTCCACGCTGCTGAACATCCTGGGTCTGCTGGACAATCCGACCAGCGGCAGTTATGAACTCCTCGGCACCGAGGTCGGCGGCCTGAAGGAGAAGGAACGCACCAAGTTCCGCAAGGGCAACATCGGATTTGTGTTCCAAAGTTTCAACCTGATCGATGAACTCAATGTGTATGAGAACATTGAGTTGCCGCTTCGGTATCTGAACATATCGGCCTCAGAGCGTAAGCAGAAAGTCACGGAGATCATGAAGCGCATGGCCATCAGCCACCGCGCCCAGCATTTCCCGCAGCAGCTCTCCGGCGGTCAGCAGCAGCGCGTGGCCATCGCCCGTGCCGTGGTGGCAGGCCCCAAGCTGATCCTGGCCGATGAACCCACCGGTAACCTCGACTCCAAGAACGGCAAGGAAGTCATGGACCTCCTCAAGGAACTGAATGCTGAAGGAACGACCATCGTGATGGTAACCCACTCCCAGAAGGATGCGGCTCAGGCACAACGCACGATTGACTTGTTCGATGGTCAGATCGTTTCTGACGTGAAGAATGAGCTATAAGACACGGGAATGCCCCTTGCTGATCCTTTTCATTAGTGTGTAGTTAGAAAACAAATCATACAAGGGGCAGACC
>JAEEGH010023031.1_pt1 | contig 12713 bp, 6 predicted proteins | sample 9134181 | NCBI WGS metagenome assembly JAEEGH01 (sample SAMN16246544, study PRJNA631951) | gut metagenome | biome: gut microbiome; feature: rumen; material: DP-attached | host: Bos | place: Iran: Karaj | collected 2018-10 | reverse complement strand
CTGTAAGTCTTATAAATGATAGTGTTGAAAAATGTGCAAAGTGCTGTAAGAATATATCTGCTAATCTTTCGGAGCTCGCTGATTTTCAAAAGGAAATGTACAAAGGAAATCTTCGAAAAGACCTTTTTGAACATCCCGATTTTGACAGAAAAAAAGCTTTTTCATCTCCAGATGCCGAAATGGCAGAAATCAAACGTCTTTATGTAAAAACAACAGGCAAAAAGACCTTTTATACAGATTTAATTCAGGAAATTATTGCCGAAGACCAGGGAAATGACAGAGCCGCTTTAAGAAAAAGGCTTCTTGATAAGCTGGAAATCAAAATTACAGAAACAAAAAAAGAAACCCGTACAGTAAATCCGCATGACCTTTTGATGAGCGCTGTTTTTGCTCTTGGTGTAATGGGTTCAATTCTTGGCGGACTTTATGTAAAGCTTTCTGATAACTTTGATTTGCTGTTTGCAGAAAAACAATCCTTGTTTGCAAAGTTTGTTGCGGCCCTTAAGAAAGCACTTGGCTTAAAAGAAAAAGAACGTGAATGCACAGTTACTATTGTAGATCAGCAGTCTGGTTCAAAAAGCAATCAGAATGTAAAGGTAAATGCCCTGCTTGCTCAAATATCAAAGCTTTCTCATATTTATTCGGGCATTGCTGCAAAAGGAAATGAATACAACAAAATTAATGCAGCCAAAGAAGACGATGCACTCATTTTCTTAAACCGCCAGATTCAGGAAAATCAGAAATTATTTACATTAATAAATGCCCTTGATGAACATTTTAAGTCTCATGTTGAAGTTTTGGAAAGACCAAAGGTAAAAGGACTTAAAATTGATTTGTCTTCTTACAGAAATGCCATTATTGCTGCAAATAAAAAACGTGGAGAATATGCTTCAGCAAAAGAAGAAATTGAACAGATGCAGAAGCTTGGAATACAAGGCTGATTATGATTTGTAAGTTTAAAAAATGTCTGATTTTTACAGTAATCCTCTTTTTTTCGACCTTGCTTTTTGCAGATGACCTCACTAAGTTTTCAATTATCGAATCTATTCGCGAGCATGATTTAAATCCGCAGACAACAAGTTATGCTTCTGATGCACAGCTGCTTACAGGTCTTTATGAAGGTCTTTTTTCTTATGATCCTGTAAACTTAAGTCCTACTTACGCAATTGCAACAGATTATCGGATTTCGCGCGATAAAAAACGCTGGACTTTTACAATCTGTTCCGACGCCTGCTATAGTAACGGAGAAAAAATTACTGCTTCTGATGTCCGCGATTCCTGGCTCAGACTTTTGAGTACACCAGGTGCTCCTTATGCTTCTCTGCTTGATGTTATTGTTGGTGCCGAAGCATATCGACTTGGAAAATGTTCACAGGATGATGTTGCAATTTATGCCAATTCTGATGATTCTCTTTCTATTCATCTTGTAAAGCCCGCAAATTATCTTCCAAAGGTTTTGTGTCATCCTGCCTTTTCGGTTGTGCACAGAAATCCTACAGTTTATTCTGGTCCTTTTTACCTTGATGATATGGAAGTGGGGTATTACTTCTTAAAGAAGAATCCTTATTACTGGGACAAAGATAAAGTTTCGCTTGAAGAAATTGTTATTTACCAGAGTGATGATGAAAAGGAAAATGCCTTCTATTTTAATACGGGTCTTGTAGATTGGGTTACAGCTGCTCTTGATACTTCTATATTAATAGATAAAAAAGCGTTTCATTACAATGCGGAATTTGCCACAAGTTATTTCTTCTTTAAGTCTGATGATTCTGTTTGGGGAAATCCTGAATTCAGAACTGCATTGTTCGAAGCTTTTCCATGGGATGAAATCCGCAAAGATTATTATGTTCCTGCAAAAACATTTGTTTATCCGCTTTCGGGATATCCTGAAATTGACGGTTTTTCATATACCGATTTAGGTGAAGCCAAAAACCTTATGGCCGCTGCCCGTGAAAAATATGGAATACCTGAAGATAAAATTCTCACCCTGATTTTTGAAATGCCTGAGAATGGCTTTTCAAGCGACAGACTTTCTCTTATAAGCGATGCCTGGGCTCAGCTTGGAGTAGAGTTGCAGCTTCGTGTAAAAAAGCCTCAGGATTATTATGGAAGGGTAAGAGATTCCTCTTCAAATCTTTTTATTTACACCTGGATTGGAGATTTTGCAGATCCGCTTGCTTTTCTTGAATTATTCCGGGGCGATTCAACTTTGAATGATACATTCTGGAAAAATGATGAGTTTGATAAGCTCATAGATTTAGCAGCAGAAGCCAGTGAAGATGAGCGCTACAAACTTTTGGGTCAGGCAGAAACAATCCTTCTGGACAGCTGCATGGTTATTCCAATTCATCATCCTATTATTACAAATGTAATAGATAAAAATGTATGCGGCGGCTGGTCAGAAAATGCCTTTGATATACATCCGCTGAAGTATTTGAATAAAAAACAGGATAAAACTACGGCACCGAATGTGGTGATGTCGAATTGAAAAAAACGTCCTAAAAGGATATAATTTTACAACAATTTTTACATATATAGAGGATTTTTATGGTTATTTTAACATTAAACTGCGGTTCTTCCAGCGCAAAATATCAGGTTTACGACTGGGACAACAAAGAGGTAATGGCTAACGGTGTTGTAGAACGCATCGGAATTGAAGGTAGCTGCATTACTCACAAGGCAAAGGGAAAGAAAACAGAAATCGAAAGCCCTTGTCCAACACACAAAGAAGCAATTGAACTTATTATTAAAGAAATTACAGACCCAGAAGTTGGTGTAATCAAGTCTATGGACGAAATTTCTGCCGTAGGACACCGCGTACTTCATGGTGGTGAAAAGTTCACAAAGTCTGTACTCATTACTCCAGAAGTTCTTGACGGCTTCCGCGAAGTAATTGACCTTGGACCACTTCACATGCCAGCTAACATCATGGGTATTGAAGCTGCTCAGAAGGTTATGCCAAACGTTCCACATTCTGCAATTATGGATACAGCATGGCACCAGACAATGCCTGAAGAAACTTTCCAGTATGCTATTCCACGCGAATGGTACGAAAAATATGCTGCACGCCGCTACGGTTTCCACGGAACATCTTTCCTTTATACTGCAAAACGTGCTGCAGTTCTTCTTGGAAAAGATCCAAAAGATACAAACCTCATCATCTGTCACATTGGTAACGGTTCATCAATGTGTGCTGTAAAGAACGGCGTATGCTACGATACAACAATGGGTATTACTCCTCTTGAAGGTCTTGTTATGGGTACACGTTCTGGTGACCTTGACCCGGCTCTTCCATTCTACATCATGCGCAAAACTGGTATGACTGCAGACGAAATGGATACAGCGCTCAACAAGAAGTGCGGATGTCTTGGTATCACAGGTAAATATTCAGACCGCCGCGATATTGAAATTGATGCAGCAAAGGGCGACAAGCTTTGTCAGCTTTCTATTGATATGGAAGCACTTCGCATTAAGAAATATATTGGTGCATTCATGGCAGAACTTGGCCACGTAGATGCAATCGTATGGACAGCCGGAGTAGGCGAGCGCGGACCAATTACTCGTGGTAAGGCTTGTTCTGGTCTTGAAAAATACGGCATCAAAATTGACGAACAGAAAAACGAATGGTCATTCACTGGTAACGCCGAAACCTGCATCAGCGCCGACGATAGTGAAACAAAGATTTTCGTAATTCCAACAGACGAAGAGCTTGTAATGACAGAAGATGCTTACGCTCTTATGAAGGGAACTTACGATGTTCACACAAACTTCAAATATTCTTTCCAGGACCCAGCTTATGTAAACAAGGCCCGCGAAGAAGGTTTGAAGGGTGATTTGGTAAAGCGTCCTAACATTGCAAAGGTAATAGCACGCCCACCTAAAAACTAAAAATGTGTTAATGAAAAAAACTTTTCTATTTGTACTTTTACTGATTTCGCTTTTTTCAGCATTGTTCGCACAATCAAGTTCGGATAGTGCTGAATCTGCGTTAGAAGAGGTAAACGAACAGTACGAAACTTTTTCCTGGTCGCCTGTTGCAAAAGCGAAACAGTATGGAGTTACAATAGAAAAGTTAGATTCTTCAATAAACGATTGGGTACCTTTTAAAGAAGTAAAAACAAAAGAGCCTAAGCTTGAGGTTTTGTTTACTCCAGGTACCTATCGCGTTTCAATTTGCGTTTACAATTTTATCGGTAAAAAAAGTCAGCCTACAGATTGGGTACAGTTTCAAATTCTTGAAGAAAATGTTCCTTATCTTAACAAAAACTTTCTTCCGGTAAATCCCGATTGGAATGTGCCTGTTCTTTTTGTAGACAGATTCAATAACAAAGATGCATTGTCCAATACAGATTCCATATATATAAATAATTCTTCAAATGTAAATTCTCTTTATATAGATGAAAACTATGAAGTAGAATTATTGCTTTTAAAAGGACGCAATATATTTTCTCCAAAAACAGAATTTTATCTTGTTCCAAAAGATGGCGAAGGATTAAAAAACTTTATAAACCTGAGTGATAAACGAAAGGAACTGCAATTAGAGATTGTTTCTCGAGATTCAAAGAATTTTTCTGTAATTGTTACTTATGATCCGGCTTTATTACGACCAGGTTATTATTCTCTTGAAGTTCGAAATCCTGGTGACAATACAGATTCGATAGATATCCTTGTTTTAGATAATGCGCCTTTTCAAATATCGCCAGACAAAGGTTTTGAAATTGACGAGCACTATAGCGTAAACTCTGTTTCTCTTGGAAGTTCTTCAACCTGCGAAATATCTGTTTCAGGTACAGGTCTTAATTCTTCAATGGAGTTTTATCTTGAACCTGCAATAGGTCCCTATGCATATCCTTTTGAATCTGAATTACTCAGAACTCGTACACAGTTAGAAATCCTCGATACTACAAACCAGCCAAACTCAAGTGCACTTGTGACTCTCTCCTGCAATTCAGAGGATTTGCGCACTGGTTATTACAATCTTGTTGCAAAAAACTGGGACGGAACAAGTTCTAAATTTTTGTGTCTTGTAAAAAAGCCTTTTGAAGAAGATTACACAAAGAACGTAAAGACTTTCAAATCAAAGTTTAATAAACGCTCTGAGTTAGTTGATGTTTCAATTCAGGATAATAAATTATCTGCAAATCAAACTTATACTCTTGTTTCGGAATATGACCCTGATACTGATTCAAATTTAAGAGTTCCGCTTCATCTTTCAAATACTGGAAAAAAGCTTGTTGCACAGTTAAGTCCTAATCAGCTTGCAATTGGTAAATATGCATTGATGATTGAGGATGGAGTTACTGCCTCTGTTATTTACTGTACACTCGATAATACCCTTAAGCTTTCTACAACAAAAATGAGTGAAAGCACAATTGAAAAAACATTCTTCCGTCCTGTTGGAGAAAATTCTAAGGTTACACTCGATACGGATGATGTTGGTTCAATTCAATTTTCCGACAGCAAAATAGAGATGGTAAAACGAATGCCTCCGCTCTTCTCTAATTTGAAGTTTGATATGTCTTTCTTGCCTGAGAACGGAAAGGTTTTTGATTTTGAATTTGATGTGCTTCATTTTAAGTATGCAAGCTGGTCTTTAGGTTACGAAAATAAATCATACCTGGATAGTGCTGTTTATCACAACATTTTCTCTATGCTCAGAGTTAATTTTAATAACGAATATTTTGCACCTTATTTAGCAGCGGGAGTTGGTCTTGACCTTACACTTCCATCAGCAGATATTGAAGGCTTTGACAGAGTGCTTACGCCGTTTACCACAACAGATCAGTATTATGGTATTGCGCAGCTTGGTGTACACTTACTCACTATTTTTGATGTAAGATACAATCTTTTCTATAACAACATGTTTGGAAAATCTCCATATTTCTCTGATTCAATTTCTTTCGGAACAACCTTCCCAATCAGAGCTTTCAAGTTCAAGCGTAAGGTTGTTACTCAGGTTGCACAGATTACAAAGACTGGCCTTGTAAATGCTTCTGACTTTATTGCACCAACAGATAAGATTGATAAACTGATTGTTTTACAAAGTGCTTCAGTTGGTGGATTTGCAGAATATAATATTCTTGAAAAAGTCACTCTTGATAGCACAGTTCAGGTTGTTGAAGAAAATGCATTTAGAGATTGTGTTACTCTTCGTGAGGTTGTTTTTGAAGAGCCGGAAGAAGGGAAGGAAGTGCTTCCTCTTACAATCAAATCAAATGCATTTGCTTCGGATAATAGAATATATAAGCTTTATCTTCCATATAGAACAAAGACAATTCAGTCTGGAGCCTTTGCTAACTGGACAAACGGTCAGAATATTATTTTGAGCTGGAATAAAGATGATGAAACTGAGCGGGATCTTACAGGCCTTTCAAATTGTCCTGCATCTGTTCATTATGAAAACGGAGAACTTTATACTGGCGATTTTAATACACCATTAGATGATGAACGCAACTGGGTAAAAATCAGAGACTTGAAGTTTGAAAACGTTTCTGTCCTTGAAGATGACATTTATAAGCTTGGAATGAGATTAAAAGGCTGGGGCGAAAACTGGTATAAAACTGAACTTGATACATGGATAAATCAGGAGTCGCCAAAAGAAATCCTTGATTATTTAAAGAGCGGAAAGAAGCTTACTTTCAAGGCCCAGGGATACGGGGACTCTTATGATGTAATCATCACAACAGAAGGCGGCGGATATTTCTATTATAAGTTCAAGACAAAACAGGATAAGGTTCTTCCGGTAGAAATACCATATAAGAAAATGAAAAAATACGGTTACTCCAGTCAGAAAAAACTGGATGTAGAAAAAATAAAAATGTTCTGCATTATGCCAATGTGCAAAGGCGAGTGGAATGAAGTTACGTGCTTTGATTTTGAGGTAGAATAATGAAAAAAAATCATGATGAGAAAAAAATGAAAAAATCAATGAAAAAGCATATCAGAGTAAAACATCCTATTGGTGTTAAGCTTGGTGCAATTTTTTCGGGTCTTGTAATTCTTGTACTCGGCATTACAGTTGCTCTTGTTTACCTGCTTTTTGCAAACGATCAGCGTGTAAATGCAAAATCAAATACTATCTCGCTAAACGAAACTACTGCAAATGCTGTTCAACTTCAGCTTCAGAATATCCAGGGAAATACAAATAACTTCCTGAATGTTCTTTATGTTATTAAGGACGACAATCATTTTGAAGAAGAGGCTGATTATTTCTTTAATGAACTTTGTACTGCAAACCCAGATATCCTTTTTGTTTATACAGAAAATTCCGGTTACCGTGCTTCAAAATTATTTTCAGAAGCGGTACCTGCAGCACAAAGCATTTATGAAGCCTGGCTTTCGAAAAATAAGCTTATAAAAAATAAAGTTAATTCTGGTAAGATTATTGTAAAAGATTTGTCTTCTTTGTTTGATTCACCTTACACACTTGGAACAATGTTCAAAAATAATGATGAGTTTGTTTGTGTAGCTTACAATGTTGAAGACTTAAAAGAAACTTGTTTTAAAAACTCAAATGCAACTTACATAGTTAATGCAGACGGGGAACCTCTTGTTTACGAAGATAATGAAACTGTTATACAGGCAGGTCTTGTTCCTTCTTTTGAAATTGTTGAAGAGATTTTGAAATACAGTACAGGAAACGAATATATTTATAAAGACACCGAAAATAACAACTGGATTTATATCCGTATGAATATTCTTGACGATACTTGTGCCGCTATTACACTTACTTCTGAATCGTCAATTTTAAAAGCAATCAACCTTACTGCTTTGCGAATTATTGCAATTACATTTGCAGTATTCTTCCTTGCAATTATCATAATCAGATTCTTCAGCCGTTCTCTTACAAATCCAATTGAAGATCTTGTAATTGCAACAAATCATATTGACCGTGGAGATTATGATATTCATCTGCGTCCACGCACAAAAGATGAAATTGGATATCTTACAGACAGATTTACAAACATGGCAGGAGGCCTTGCACAACGCCAGCGCCTCATGACAACTTTCACAAAATTTGTAAACAAGGATATTGCAGAGAAGGCCGCTAATGGTCAGCTCACACTTGGTGGTGAAGATAAGAATGCAACTGTATTCTTCAGTGATATTCGTTCGTTCACAGCTATGTCAGAAAAAATGACTGCGCCTCAGGTTGTAGAATTTTTGAATGATTATTTTACACGTATGGTTGATTGTGTAAATAAAACAAATGGTATTGTAGATAAGTTTATTGGTGATGCGGTTATGGCAGTGTGGGGTGCTGCTACAACAAATGGTTCTCCTGAAGAAGATGCATGGGCTGCTGTAAAGGCCGCTCTTATGATGCGAATTGCTCTTTATCATTTTAATCAAAATCAGATTGAACACGGACGAAATCCAATAAAGATTGGCTGTGGTATTAACAGTGGTCCTATTGTTGCTGGTCAGATTGGTTCTGAAGATCACATGAACTACACTGTAATTGGTGATACTGTAAACCTTGCAAGCCGTACCGAAGCGCTCAACAAGCCATTTGCAACAGATATCCTTATTACAGAAAATACTTATGTTCTTATTAAAGATAGAATTATTGCAGAAGAAATGCCTGGCGTTCATGTTAAAGGAAAAACAGATCCTATTAAGATGTACGCTGTAGTTAATGCAAAAGGTGTAAAAGGTCCAAAGGATATTCACAAGCTTCGTGAATTCTTAGGTTGGGATGAACCGGAACTCGATAAGGTAAATACTGATGAAGAAGAAAAGAAGTACAAGATTGGTAAATAAGCGCAGACGAAGGCATTTTATTACCGATTTTCTGACAGTCCTGATTTGTCTCGCCGGAATTGCAGCATCGTTATACTGCTTTAGAAATCTTATTTATAAGTCTTTAGCAAACGATACAGATACTCCTGTTGGTACAATTACCTTTAAGAAAAAATCTCCACGCCGAAGACTTCAGCACGAAAACGTTTGGGAATATCTTAAGCTGCAAAGTACAATTTACAAGGGCGACTATATTCTTACCGAAGATTTGTCTGAAGCACAGATTATCTTTAAGGACGATAATTATTCTGTAAACGAGCAGGAAGGAAATATTTCAAGAGTCGTTTACAATAACGAAGAGCTTGAACAGATCAAAACTGGTTCTGCCGAAATTTTCTCGAACTCAATGATGAAGGTTGGAGACGATAAGCTTCTTCACTTTATTAGTGGTTCTGTTTCTTTGAAATCTGGTTCACGCACCGAAGATTTAAAAATCCGCGTGGGTGACAATATTTATACACTCGAAAAAAATACAACTGCTTTGTTCAGTATGGCTTCACAAAAAGCCGATGACGGCAAGCAGACTGCAACAATTTATGTATCTTCCGGAAAGGTTCACGGAGAAGAGGTTACCGAAGAAAAGCCTGTGCCTGGTACAAAGGCTGCTAAGGGTGCCGCGCCTGCTGTAAAGAAGGTTGAAATTGGTGCTGGTGAAGTTAAGTCTGTTAAAGTTGTTGCCGAAAAAGCTGAGCTCAAGGCCGATGACTCTGTAGTACCAGCAGCTGTAAAGAATGTAGTTCAAAAAACTGTAGATACTACAAAGAAAACTGCAAATGTAGTTTCGGAACGAGTTACAGGAAAGCCTGTTGTAGAAGAGCCTCCTGCTAAAGAACCTTCTTCTAAAAAGACTGCTTCTGCAAAGAATGAAGAACCTAAGGCTCCAGCTTCATTTGACGTGCTTGTTCCTTCTGCTTCTTATTCAATTACTCAGAACAAAGAAACTAAAGAAGCAATTCCATTCTATTGGACAAACGTAAACGATATAAAGGTTGAATTCTCTTACAGAGCCGACTTTAAGCCTGTTATAGATACAGAATATTTCTCAAACAAAGAGCATAAGGGTTCTGTAATTCTTGGATTTGCAGAGCCAGATGATGTTCTTTACTGGCGCGCAATTCCATCAAATCAGAATTACTCTGCTAATATAAATTATCCAACAGGAAAGATTCTTGTACATAATCCTGAAGAAAAGAATCTTAAGAATGCCCTTACTGTTGTTTATGGTAAGGAACGCGCTGAAGAAATTGAAAAGGCCGTACAGGAAACTCAGGTTCAGCAGGAAAAGGTACAGGAAAAAGTTCAGGAATCGCTTGTGCCTGCAAAACAGGAATTGTCAGAGGAATTTGTTGAAGAACAAATTCAGGAAGAAATTGAAGAGCAGCAGAAGCAGGAAAAAATTAATGAAATTCGCGATCTTCGTTCTGGTAAAACAGATGAAGAAGCAAGACTTGCAGAAGAGGCTCGTATAGCAGAAGAAAACCGCAAGGCCGAAGAAGCACGAAAAGCAGAAGAAGCTCGCAAGGCAGAAGAGAGACGTAAGGCCGAAGAAAAACGAAAAGCTGAAGAACGACGCAAAGCCGAAGAAAGACGTAAGGCAGAGGAAGCCCGCAAAGCAGAAGAGAAACGCAAGGCAGAAGCTGCACGAAAAGCAGAAGAAGCGCGCAAGGCAGAAGAAAGACGAAAAGCCGAAGAAGCAAGAAAGGCTGAAGAAAAGCGTAAAGCAGAGGAGGCTCGTAAGGCAGAAGAAGCTCGTCTTGCAGAAGAAAAACGTAAGGCAGAAGAGGCTCGCAAGGCAGAGGAAGCAAGAAAAGCTGAAGAAGCTCGTAAAGCCGAAGAGGCACGTATTGCCGAAGAAAAGCGCAAGGCTGAAGAAGCAAGACTTGCCGAAGAAAAACGAAAAGCCGAGGAAGCACGTCTCGCAGAAGAAAAGCGTAAAGCCGAAGAAGAGGCACGCAAAGCAGAAGAAGACCGTCTTGCAGAAGAAAAACGAAAGGCAGAAGAAGCCGCTCGCAAAGCAGAAGAAGATCGTCTTGCAGAACAAAAACGTAAGGAAGATGAAGAAGCTCGTGCTGCAGAACAAAAGCGCAGGGAAGAGGAAGAAGCACGCAAAGCTGAAGAAGATCAGAAGGCTCAGCAGGAAGCTGCTGAACGCGAAAGGCAGAAGGCCGAAGAGCTTGAACGCAAGGCAAAAGAACAGGTTAAGAATGAATTCACACAGACAACCCCTGTTTTATCTTCACCAGCCTCTGGAAAGGTTTATACCGAAGAAGATTTTGACTCACTCAGTCCAAAAATAGAGTTCACCTGGAACAAGGTTAATGGCGCAAAGAATTATAATTTCTCAATTAAAGATTCAAGTGGAAAGATTGTTCTTGCCAAGACTGTAAGTACAAACAAGTTCACCTTGTCTTCAAATAACTTAAGTCTCGTTTCCGAAAACGGTGAATACACCTGGTCCGTAATCGCAGTCCAGACAATAGACAAGCAGGAATATACAACTCAGGTTGCATCCCGAACCTTCAAAGTTCAAATGGAAGAAATCGAGAGCACAACCTTGAATATTGATAACCTTGTAATATTCTAATTATCTTTGCTGTGAGCCAGCATGAATATCATCATATGCCTTTTGTCCTGCAAGAATTCTTACAAGCTCCATGGCAAACTGTTCGCTGGCTCCAGGGCCTCTTGAAGTTACAAGAGTTCCGTCTGTAATGAAAACTTCATTTGAGTAGCCGTCAAGGTATTCCGGCTTTGCGCAGTCCTGCATGCCAGGGTAACAGGTCCATTTTTTGCCTGCAAGGATTTTTGTTTTTCCGAATACTACTGCAGGAGAGGCGCAGATTGCACAAGTGAGCTTTCCGGCGTCGTAACATTTTTCAAGATATTCAAGTAAAGCGTCGTACTGTGAAAGATTTTCGGCACCTCTTCCGCCACCCGGGCATACTACACAATCCGGAAGGTCATTGCCAAACTGTGCAAGAAAATCATTGAGCGACATGTCCATAATCATTGGAACCTTGTGCGAGCTTGTTACAATCATAGTATTATTAAAAGGTGTCCCCTTTACACCAACAGTAACAACATCAATTCCCGCACGTCTCATATAATCAACCGGACTCAAAGCCTCAATATCCTCAAATCCATCCGCAAAAAATACAGCAGCTCTACTCATTCTTTTATCTCCTTTGTGGATATTATAACATCATAGAAACAATTTTGTCTCTACAATAATCTTATAAAACTTGTTATAATATCCACATTATGGAAAACAAATATGTTGATTTAATTAATAATTGTAAAGCCGAATGTGCTAAACGTCTTGTTGGACAGGACAACCTTATTACCGATATTCTTACTGCTTTTATTGCAGATGGACATGTGCTACTTGAAGGTGTGCCTGGTCTTGCTAAAACTCTTGCTATAAAAACAGTTGCTCAGATTCTTGGGCTTGATTTTAAGCGCATTCAGTTTACTCCAGATCTTCTTCCTGCCGATGTTACCGGTACTTTAATTTATGAACAGAACAAGGGTACCTTCAGCGTACGCAAAGGTCCTGTTTTTGCAAACGTCATCCTTGCAGATGAAATAAACCGTGCCCCTGCAAAAGTACAGTCTGCAATGCTTGAAGCAATGGAAGAGCGTCAGGTTACGATTGGCGAAGAAACATATAGTCTTCCATCTCCATTTTTTGTACTTGCAACTCAAAACCCTGTTGAACAGGAAGGAACATATAATTTACCAGAAGCCGAGCTTGACCGTTTTATAATGAAGCTTGTTGTAAATTATCCAACTGCAGAAAACGAAAAGCTTATTGTAAAAACTTGCGGAAAGGCTCCAACTGTTCCTGTAAAAACAATCGTTACAGATTCTGTTATTAAAGAAATGCGTGATGCAGCCGACAAGGTTACCTG
>JAEEGH010023028.1_pt1 | contig 12713 bp, 9 predicted proteins | sample 9134181 | NCBI WGS metagenome assembly JAEEGH01 (sample SAMN16246544, study PRJNA631951) | gut metagenome | biome: gut microbiome; feature: rumen; material: DP-attached | host: Bos | place: Iran: Karaj | collected 2018-10 | reverse complement strand
CCGTCAGATCCGGTAACGAGGCCATACGATGAAGACGAAGGGAACCGTTGTTGGGCAATTGCAATTCAGAATTTGAATCATCATTATAGAATGGCTAATGGAGAAAGAGGCAGCTTGACTTTGGATGAAACTGTCGCTCTTGGACACATGTACGAAGATTCAAGAGCTTTTTATGACTCCATGACGACATCTTTTCCCCTGAAATATGAATATTTACGAGGGAAAAGAGGGAAGGGTCCTGCTTTGGCGGCGTTCCCATTAAATTTTGGCGGACCACCTGATGTAGAATCCTATATGCTGAGTTGGGCATTAAATATACCTAGACCAAAGGAATATTTAACTAAAGAAGAGTTCCAAGGGCGTCAAGAACAAATTGCACAAATGTGGATTGACAGCTTGTCGGATGGAAAGCCCATTTATGTGAGTCAATGTAATTTTCAACGTGATAGCTGTGATTTAAATAATCGGGAAGTGGGATATCATGTTTTGCTTGTAGATGGTTTTCGATATCGATCAGCCGATTCCGTTGAATTCCATTTTGTAAATACGGATAATTATGGTTCAAATGAATGGAGATTGTTAAAAGGAGAGAATTGGCATTATATATATTCCTTTTTTATTATAAGTAATGTCGATACGGTTCGAGCGACACTCCCTGAAGTACATGTTGATTCTGATACCGATGGTGTCATGGATTTTGACGAACTGTATAGGTTTGAATCGGATTATCGGTTAAAAGACACGGATCATGACAACATTGACGACAAGACGGAAATATATTCGTATGTCATAAGGGAACGTCTGCAGACTGTTAATGGTACGACTAGGCCTGTTTCTCCTAATAGTATTAGTTCTTTAACAATTCCAGAAAGTGTAAAAATATTAAAAGAGACTTTTGCCGATATTGATGGTGATGAGAGAAGGGCCGAAAACGATGACGATTCCGATGGCGATAACATAAAAGATGGGGATGAGGATTTAAATCATAATGGTATTCTCGACAGTGGGGAAACGGACCCATACCATAAAGATAATACAGAATCGATAGAAAATGAATTTCCCAGTGATATCGTCATATACTCTTCTGATTATATTAGAATAAATGATGGTGTTCGTTTTTATCCTTCGTATTCAGAAAATTCGCGATGTTCACAACAATCACATTGTAGTATTGCTGCAGGATCCAAAGATAATATATCTATCATTGTTGGGGTGAAAGCTAAAATTGGAGATATTTACACTAAAGGACAAGTATGGGTTCGGAATAGAGGTGTTGTTGGAATTGTTCGTTATTACGGATTACCTCAAGAGTATTCAACGATTTTGCAAGATATCACATTATCTTCAAATAGCAATTACGATTACTATAGTGGGCTGGTCGATATTAATCTTTATGAGTATGTATGGCCGTACCATATACCCGAATTTACGGCTAAGATGGTGAATTCGAATGAAGAAAAAATTGTAAGGGCAGGGGAATGTGATACTTTGGCAGGTGTTGTTTCGTTTAAAACCATCAAGGTGGAATCCGGTGGAAAACTCTATTTTGGCGAAGGTGAAATCTCTGTGAAAAATTTGCAGTTGGATGCTGGTTCCAGTATAGATTTTGTAAAACCTGGTTTATCGACTATTTTACATGTCAACGAACATATCCAATGGAATACGGTGATTGAAAATCGAAATTTTGGCAACGTTGCAAATGGATTTAAGTTATATTATTATGGTGGCGAACGATTCTTTGTCCATGGAGTGTGGGCGGGAACATTGATTGCTCCCAATGCTAAATTGGTGTTAGGACAAACGGAGAATAAAAAAATTTATGGTCAGTTTTTAGGGAAGGGTGTTACCGTTCACCAATATTCTAAAGTTTTCCGAGTTCCGTTTAACCCGCAAAAATCAACTACATCCAATGCGCTGCTTAACGTAGCTTGGTTAGGAGGTCGAAAATGAAAAAGATTCTTATTCTATTGCTTGTTTTTATCGCAACTTTATGGGCGGAAATCAAGATTGAAATGGCGATTCAAATAGACGATTTTCCTGAAGAACTTTTTGAAGGTGTGGATAATATGGAAGAAGATCCTGAAGTTTGTTCTGCTTTTTTTGAGAAAAAACCGCGTGACGAATATGGTTATCTTACTTGTGATTATGCGGGATTGTGCAAAACGATGCTGGACTCGAATATTTTATTTGGTTGGAAAGAAGGTTTCTTTTATAGCGGGGTAAGTATCGAATTCTATTTTTTCACTGGGGAGACTCATTCCGTAAAGGAAATTCTTGAGGATGAATTTATTCGATATAAAAGTTGTTATGGATTTACAAAAAATGATTCTATTTTTAATCTTTTGTTCACAAGAATAGATTCCGTTCTTATTCCTAAGATTGATCAGTATTTACAAAATGAAACAAAAAAAAGTCCATTCTTTGTTTATGATTATGCTATGGGGGCAGTAAGACCTGCAGAATTGGCCATTCCTGGTGGTGGTTGTGATTTATGCTTAATTGGAATCGCTTCAGACACTGTCAAAGCCCGCAACGCCGCCATTTCGAGCATCGCTCCGGCCAAATACAAACTCGAAACAATCCGCGTGCAGAACCATCGCTTGACGGCTTCCCCGAAATTGCTTGGCCGCGAATTCACATTATTCGACGTCAACGGTCACGAACTCCGCCGCGGCACACTCCAAAACAACATACAACTCCCCGCATACCCCACCGTCATCAAAATTCAAGGTTTCGGAACCAGACTGCTCAACAGTCGTTAGTCGACAGCTGACGGCAACATATTAATTGTCATGCCCCACCGTCATCCTCGACCGTTAGGGAGGGACAACCTCAAAAGGCGAGAGTCGCGACCAAACTTGTTTGGACATGACCGAGCCAAAGAGGTTGGGGCTTTGCCCCATCCATACAGTTTTGTCAGCACTTGTGTATTAAGGGGGCGTCTCCTTTTTTGAGTAAATTATTGCCGGTGGTTAAAAAAATATTGACTTTGTTTGTGTTCTTTTTTTACATTTGAATTGCGGAATTCTTGTAAAGGAATGTTGTGAAGTTTGTTTCGGTTCTTGTTTTATTGCTTGTTGCACCACATTCAAGAAAATCATGGAGTGATTATCATGCAAAAAATAAATCTGCTACTTTTGATGACCATCGTTTTTAGTGTGGGATTACTTGCTTCTTGTTCCGATGATGCAGGCTCAAATACGGTGATAGATGTTCCTGCGAAGCGGACTGCTGCAAAAGAGTCGTCTTTTGATTATAAAATAACAAAACCTTGTGAATTTAAAGAGAATGCTCATGAAATGCCATCGAAAAATTACGATTTAGATGCAGATGGTGATATAAGTGATGAAGAATTAGAAAGATATCTTAATGATTTATATACCCATGAAGATATCGATTTCTTGGTCAATGAGGATGGCTCAGCGACAGTAACCTTGATGATGTTTCAGGATTGTGGCGGCATAAATACGATTGATTATGAAATAGTGAATGATACGTTGTACATTTCTGGACATTATTATTTTTGGGAAAAGGTTTATGATCCTGATATTGGTGATTCCGTTCTTGTAAATGTGGGGTACGGTGTGTCAACTTGCAGGGGTTGTGAGGCGGAATTTGAGTTGAATGTTCCTGCGCAATTTGTAGGTGCAAAATACGTAAATATAGGATTCATTTATAACATTGTTTACAAAAAGAATACCAACCGCTAGTTTTGCCCCTATCTGTACAATTTCTGATTAAATTGAGCCCCATTCCGGTGGGGCTTTTTTTTGCTAGGTCGATAAATACAAATACTGAAAAAATTGTAAGGGCTGGGGAATGTGATACTTTGGCAGGAGTTGTTTCGTTTAAAACGGTTAAGGTAGAAGCTGGTGGCAAGCTTTATTTTGATGAAGGTGTAATTACTGTGAATAGTTTACAGCTAGATGCAGGGGCGATTGTAAATTTTGTCAAGCCCGGTTTTTCAACAATTTTGCATGTCAATGAGAAAATTCAGTGGAATACGAGTATCGAAAATCAAAATATTGACGTCGTTGCGAGAGGTTTTAAGTTATATTATTACGGTAGCGAACGATTCTTTGTGCATGGAGTATGGGCGGGAACATTGATTGCTCCAAATGCAAAATTGGTATTGGGTCAGACCCAAAATAAGAAAATATATGGCCAATTTTATGGAAAGGGTGTTACTGTCCATCAATATTCTAAAATTTTTAGAGTCCCGTTCAACCCGCAAAAAACAATCACGTCCAGCACGTTACTTGATGTTGCTTGGTTTGGAGTGCTAAAATGAAAAAGGTATCTATTTTATTGTTTGCTTTGACCGCAATCTTATGGGCTAAAGTTGATATTGAAATAGTTGTTCATATCGAATTTCCTAAAGAAGTTTTTCTTAATGAAGATGAATTGGAGGAAACTTCTGATGTTTGTAAAGATTTTGATGAAGTGAAAAACGCCCGTAATGAATATGGCGGACTTGGTTGTGGATATGCTGGTTTGTGCAGATCAATGCTGGACTCTAATGTTTTATTAGGTTGGGATGATGGGTTCTTTTTTGATGATGGATTTATAGAATTCTATGTTCTTACGGGAGCTTCCCATACATTGAAAGATGTAATTGAATATGAATTTATTCATTACAAAAAATGTTATTATCTTACAAATAATGATTCCATCTTTAATTCTATATTTACAAAAATGGATTCTGTATTAATTCCTGCTGTGGATAAATGTCTTCAACGAGAAACATGCTATAATAATTCTTTTTTTTACAATCATAGACAAGCTCGGATAATTGATGGCCTTACAGGTCCTGTCAGATATTTTTATGATTATGCTGAAGACTCCGTCAAAGCCCGCAACGCCGCCATTTCAAGCATCGCTCCGCCCAAATACAAACTCGAAACAATCCGCGTGCAGAACCATCGCTTGACGGCTTCCCCGAAATTGCTTGGCCGCGAGTTCACATTGTTTGACGTCAACGGTCACGAACTCCGCCGCGGAACACTGCAAAACAACATGCAACTCCCCGCATACCCCACCGTCATCAAAATTCAAGGCTTCGGAACTAGACTGCTCAACAGTCGTTAGTCGATAGCTGACTGCAACATATTGCATTCGTTGCCATCCTCGACCGTCAGGGAGAGGGGAAAATTTAGCCTTTGTGAACGCGCTTAGAGGTCGTCTAGGCGTACTTTTTACATCGGCATGGATGAATTATCAAAAAAATCGACAAAATATATACTTTTTCCCCTTGAAACGTTAGTAAAACTTTGTTAATATTGGCGCCGTCAAAAATAAAGGAGTCTAAATGTACTGCATTCTCGCCGCCCTCTTGATCAAAAGCTTTAAGAAATACGCAAAACGCGCTTAATTTTTGAAGAAGGATTGAGGAAACGAAACGGTCTCGGGTTTTTCCGGGCCTTTTTTGTTTGCTAGTTTTTTGAAAGTTTCTATTTACAAAAATAGAGTTATATTTATGCCATGCGATATGGTGATTTAACTTCTTTTCAGACCGGCGTAGCCGTCCCTCTTTTCAGTCTTCACAGCAAGCACAGCATTGGCATTGGGGAATTCCTGGACTTGATTCCGTTTGCCCAGTGGTCCAAGTATTGCGGATTCAATATTATCCAGCTTTTGCCTGTCAACGATACAGGGTCTGAGTCGAGCCCTTACAGTGCCCGCAGCGCGTTTGCGTTGAACCCGGTTTTTATCAACGTCCAGTCTGTCGAAGGGGCTTCGGAGTTTGAAAACGAAATAGAAAACGCCAAGGAACAGTTCGCGGGTATCGAGCGCGTGGATTACTATCGCATTACCACGTGGAAGCGCGCGATTCTCCGCAAGATTTTTGATTCCCGTTACGACCAGCTCAAGTCCTCCAAGAAACTCCTTGCTTGGGTCGATAAGAATGCATGGGTCAAGTCGTATTGCGTCTATTGCACGCTCAAGGTGCAGAACAACGAGGCGAGCTGGAGGGACTGGAAAAAGTACCAGAATCCGTCCGCGGCCGATGTCGATAAGCTTTGGATGAAAAATTACAGGGACACGTTGTTCCAGGCGTGGATGCAATATACCGCCGAAGGGCAGTTTACCGCCGCCGTGAACGAAGTCTCCAAGCTGGGGCTTCGCCTGAAGGGTGACGTGCCTATCCTCATCAACGAAGACAGTGCCGATGTGTGGTTCGACCGCAAGTATTTCTCGCTTGCCGACCGCGCGGGTGCTCCTCCTGACATGTTCAGCTACGGCGGTCAGAACTGGGGATTCCCGACTTACCGCTGGGACGTGCTCGAAGCGGATGACTTTGGCTGGTGGCGCCGTCGTTTGGCCCAGGCGAGCAAGTTCTATCACGCTTACCGCATTGACCATGTGCTGGGATTTTTCCGCATCTGGGCGATTCCCGAAACCGAGGCGACAGGTATCCTTGGGCGTTTCCAGCCGTCGATTCCGCTCACGTGGGACGTGCTTCGCAATGCGGGCTTCTGCCGTGAAACACTTGAATATTTGCGCCGCCCGAATTATTCCGTAGATCAGCTCCGCGAATTCCTCGGCGAAAATACCGACAGGCTCGTTTCCAAGTATTTTGAAAATTTGCCGGGTAAGTTCGACCGCTTTGTCGTCAAGCCGGAACTGTTGTCCGAACGAGCCATTATCGCTTTGGAAGAACCGCAAGATGTCAAGGACGCCATGTTGCGCGTTTATTGGAACCGCGTGTTCATCCCGACTGGCGACGAAAACACTTATTACCCGTACTGGTACTGGTACAACCAGCCGGTGCTCTTTACGCTCCCGCAGAACGAACAGCAGAAACTTCATGAATTGATTGGCCAGAACGAACAGGCGCAAAATGCCCTTTGGGAACAGAACGCCATGAAGCTTTTGTCCGTGCTTGCAAACGAGACGGATATGCTGGTCTGCGCCGAAGACTTGGGTGCCGTGCCGCCGTGCGTGCCGTCCGTCCTCAAGAAGTTGAACATCATGTCGTTGCGCATCGAGCGCTGGGCCCGTAACTGGAACGTGCCGTATTCTCCGTATTACAGCATGGAAGATTACCCGCGTCTCTCGGTTTGCACTACGAGCTGCCACGATACATCGACACTGCGTGGACTTTGGGAAGAGGCCGATTTCGACAAGGCTTTCTACTGGTCGCATGCAGGTTTGCCGGGAGTTGCCCCCGAAAAGCTTACGCCGCCTGTGGTTCGCGATATTCTGGCGCATGTGTTTACTGCCAATAGCTTGTTCTGCATCCCGCCGATTCAGGATTACCTTGCGCTTTCCGCATCGCTCTCGGAATGCGACCCGAAGGAAGAACGCGTCAATATCCCGGGTACGGTCGGCGCGAAAAACTGGACGTACCGCACGCCGTGCAGCGTCGAGGACTTGCTTGCGAATTTGGGCCTGATTTCGGAAATCGCCAAACTCGTCGAAGAACGCAAGAACCGCGCCCTCTGGAAAATTTAAGCCATTCGGATTTCGGAATTAGGAATGTCATTCCCGTCCTGGACCAAAGACGCTATTTTCTATCAGATTTTTCCGGACCGCTTTTGCCGTTCGGAACGTTACAAGGCTATCGGAAAATTTGTCCCGTGGGATAGCTTGCCCACCCGTGAAAACATGTTCGGCGGGAATCTCGCTGGGATTATCGACAAACTAGAGTATATTGCGTCGCTTGGCGTGAACGCAGTTTACCTTTGCCCGATTTTCAAGAGCAATTCCAATCACCGCTACCATACGGTCGACTACTTTGAAATTGACCCCGTGCTGGGGACGCTCAAGGATTTTGACAATCTCGTCAAGAAGGCGCACAAGCTTGGGCTCCGCGTGATTCTGGACGGTGTGTTCAACCACTGTTCGCGCGGCTTTTTCCAGTTCAACAGCCTCATGGAACTGGGCAAGAATTCCCCGTACGTTGATTGGTTTCACGTGCACGGCTGGCCGCTCCATGCGTATTCCGGCAAGCCCAATTACGATTGCTGGTGGGGATTCCCGGCGCTTCCGAAGTTCAATACCGACAATCCCGATGTCCGCGAATACCTTTTCTCGGTGGGCGAGTACTGGATGAAACGCGGTATTGACGGCTGGCGTCTCGACGTGCCGAACGAAATTGATGACGATAGTTTTTGGCAGGAATTCCGCCGCCGCATCAAGGCGATTAACCCCGAGGCCTACATTGTCGGTGAAATCTGGGACGAGCCCTCGCGTTGGCTCAAGGGCGACCAGTTTGACGGCGTGATGAACTATCCGCTGAGGCGGGCGGTGTTGGCGTACCTCTTTGACGAAAAGCCGATTAACCTGGCCGAGTTTGCAAAAAGGCTCCGCGATGCGTTCCCTAAGGATCGTTTCGGTGTGCCGATGAACTTGCTCGGGAGTCACGATACGATTCGACTGGCAACGCTACCGTGCTCAAATTTGCAGCGGGTGAAACTGGCGCTTGCGATTCTGTTCTTTTTGCCGGGTGCCCCGTGCGTCTATTACGGCGACGAGATTGGCATGGAGGGCGGCAAGGATCCCGACAACCGCAGGACGTTCCCGTGGGGAAAGCTCTCCGATGGGCGCCGCAGCCCCATCTTCCGATTCTTGAACGAACTTATCACGCTTAGGAACGAGGAACGCGTGTTGCGCGACGGAAAACTCGAAATCGCCTACCATGCCGGCAACTTGAATATCGTCCGTTCCCTCGGCAGGAAGAAGATGACGCTTGCTATTTCGGCTGCCAAACCCGATCCGTTGTTTGAGATAAATCCCCCTTTTTATACCTAAAATTCCTTCTTACTTCCTACTTCCTACCTCCTACTTTTCTATCTTTGTCGCCGCACTAGTATGTTGAATGCCTTTTAAGGGATTACAAATGAATAAACATAAATTCGGCTTGCGAGAACTAGTCATTCTCGCTGTCATCATTCTTTCGGCCTACTCTGTATGGCCTTCTATTCAGGTTCACTCCAAGAAGGGGGATGCTAAGAAGACGTTCCTCAAGGAAAATCCGAAGCTCGGAGCAAGTTCCATTAATTTTGGCTTGGATCTTGCCGGTGGTACCAGCATCACGCTGCAGATTGATCAGTCCAGCCTCAAGGAAGGCGACGATATCAAGGATATTCAGGCTCAGTCCCTCGAAATCATCCGTAACCGCGTTGACCAATACGGTCTTTCCGAACCGCAGATTTCCCCGACCGGTGACGACCGCATCGTCGTTGAACTGGCTGGTGTGGACGACTCTACCGCTAAGGCTCTCGTGGGTTCTACCGCTAAGCTCGAATTCAAGATTCTTGCCGAATCTGAAAAGTTTGCGCAGGTGGTCAGCCTGATTGACGGTTACCTCACTCGCCAGACGACGGACATTGTTGCTGATTCCGCTGTGACGGATTCCTCTAAGAAGGATTCTTCTAGCAAGGATACTGTGAAGAAGGAAGCCTTGTCTGATGACGAACTTTTGGCTGGTGGCGTTGCAAAGACCGAACCTGCTGCTGAAAAGAAGGATTCCGCTGTTGCCGAATCTGAGGCCGCTCCGGCAGACGTGGTCGGACAGCCGCTTTCCTCTTTCTTCATCTCTTTTGGCAATGGCGGTTTCATTGCTGAAGAAAGCATCGAAAAGGTCAAGAAACTCCTCGAAACGGAAGGCGTCCAGAAGCTCATCCCGCGCGATGTCGCTTTCGCTTTCGGTAGTGGTCTCGAAAAGCTCCGCCGCGATTCCAAGGTCAAGGCCAAGCGTCTTTACCTCCTCAAGCGCCGTGCCGAAATGGGCGGTGACGATATTACGGATGCTCGCCCGTACCGCGTAAGCGACGGTGTCAGCGCCGGTGAAGTGGCCGTGAACCTCCGCTTCGGTGGCATCGGCCCCAAGAAGTTCTCTGCTGTGACTGCCGCTAACGTCGGCAAGCAGATGGCCATCGTTCTTGACAACCAAGTTATTTCTGCTCCGGTCATCCGTGACCGTATCCCGAACGGCGAAGCCCAGATTACCGGTCTCGAAGACATGGCCGAAGCTAACCGCCTCGCTGTCGTCTTGAAGGCTGGTGCCCTCAAGGCCCCGATGCAGATTATCGAAAGCCGTACCGTCGGTGCAACCCTCGGTGAAGAAAACATTGTCCAGGGCTTCGGCTCCGGTGCAATCGGCCTCTTGATCTGCTTGGTGTTCATGGTCGCTTACTACCGCCTGGGTGGCTTCATCGCCAGCGTCGGCGTGGTAATCAACGCCCTCGTGACTGCCGCCGTGATGTCCGTGTTCAATGCAACGCTTACGTTGCCGGGTATTGCAGGCTTCATCCTCGTCGTCGGTATGTCTCTCGACGCGAACGTGATTATTTTCGAACGTATCCGTGAAGAACTCAAGAACGGCCTCACCGCTCGCGCCGCTGTCGCGAAGGGTTACGAACGTGCTTTCAGCGCCATCTTGGACTCCAACTTGACGACTGTTTTGACGGGTCTTATTTTGTACAAAATCGGTACCGGTTCCGTCAAGGGTTTCGGTCTTACGCTTACCATCGGTATTCTTACGTCCCTCTTCTGCGCTATCACGATTTCCCGTGCAATTCTCGATTGGAGACTTGCTAAGCGCGACAGGACTTCGCTTTCCATTGGTTCTGGCTTCAAGGCTTTGAACAATGCGAACCTCCCGCTCATGAAGAACCGCGGTAAGTTCAAGGCTCTCTCCTGGATTTTGATTATTGCAAGTATCGCTTGCATCGCCGTGAAGGGTTTCGATTTCAGTATCGACTTTACTGGTGGCCAGGTCTATACGATTCAGTATCAAGATGACGCCAAGCATGAAACCGATTTGAACAAGGCTTTGAGCAGTGCTGGCATCCAGGGCGCTCGCGTCCGTTCTCTCGGTGGTACGTCTGCCAACTCTTACCAGATTAGCGTTCGCGCTGATGACGCCAACTTTGAAGTGGCCATGGCCAAGGCTTTCGAAGCCGCTAACCAGAAGTGCCAAATTGTGGCAAAGGACGCCGTGGGTCCGACTATTGGTAAGGAACTCCGCTTCAACGCTATCTTGTCTGTGATTCTCGCATGGCTTGGCATCGCCCTCTACGTTTGGGTTCGATTCGGTAAACTCGGCCTTGGCTTTGGCGTTGCTGCAGTGCTTGGCCTTATTCACGATACCATCATTACGCTTGGCTTCATCTCGGCATTCAGCCTCTCCTTCGACGGCGCCTTGATCGCTTCGCTCCTCACGATGATTGGTTACTCCGTGAACGATACCATCGTTAACTTCGACCGCATTCGTGAAAATACGGCTCTGTTCGGCTCTGCCAACTACGAACGTACAATCAATAGCTCTTTGAACCAGTGCTTCAGCCGTACGGTGATTACCTCTCTCACGACTCTCTTCGTTTGTGTGGTGCTCGCTGTTATGGGTGGTTCTTCCATCCGCGACTTCGGTCTCGTTCAGTGCTTCGGTATCCTTATCGGTACTTACTCTTCTGTGTGCGTCTGCTCTCCGATCGTTCTGTGGTGGAGCAAGAAGTTCAAGAAGGGTGTGTAATTAGACTATAGAACGGGCCTTCGGCCCTATAGACTAAAGACGAAAGAGAAATTGCCCCGGCTTTGCCGGGGCTTTTTTGCTAACGGTTGTTTGCAAAATGAAAGGGGTGCAGCTCGCCCCCTTGTTTTTGAAAATGGATCATTTTATATTATAGAAACCACCTTAGTAGTGTGTTGCCGGGTTTCACCTGTCTAGTGATGCTCCAGAGTTAATATATCCATTACTTATATGAAATAACAAAGGACATAGCTATGGCAAGACCCATTCGTGAAACTCCGATTCTCTTTGGCGAAGATGCTCGTCGTTTTCTAGAGGCGATGCAGAATGTGCAACCAGAACCTCCGGAAGTTCGTGCCCGCGTTTTGCAGGATTACGAACTGATGAAAAAGGCTTATGAACGTGGTATGGCTAAAATGCGTGCCCGAGAAGAAGCCAATGGAGGTGATGATCCATGTTTCAAAACAGTATAGATAAATCCCGTCTTGATTTTGTTCGTTTGCGTTTTGGAAAAAACATTAAACAATTTGATTGTGGCGATAAGGATTTAAACGATTTCATTCTCAGGCGAGCTCCCGAATTTCAAAAACACCTGTTGTCGGTTAGCTACGCTTGTGTTGACGTTGACGATGCAAGTAAGGTTTATGCTTATTGCAGTCTTGCCAATGACAAGGTTGCCGTGGGTGATTTCAAGGACAAGACCGAATTCAACCGTTTCCGTAAAAAACTAGGATTCCCGAATGAAAAGCGCTTGAAAAGTTACCCTGCGGTCAAGTTGTGTCGGCTAGGTGTTGATGAATCTGCAAAAGGCAATCAAATCGGTACGACTGTTTTAAATTACATCAAAGCGATGTTCGTATTTGAAAATAAGCCCGGTTGCCGGTTCCTGACTGTCGATGCGTATCTGGATGCTGTTCCGTTCTACGTGAAAAACGGGTTCCGATTCATGAACACAGATGATGACGACCCGCATACGCGATTGATGTTTTTCGACTTGATGAAGCTAGTGGCGTAAATAGACGATTGCCTCGGCCTAGTGCCGGGGCTTTTTGTTATTATCATCTTCTTTTTTTATTGGCTTTTCTTTCTACTTTCTGCTTCCTACTTCGTACTATTTACTATATTATGCCTGTTCGATAAAGGGGGCGGTATGCTCAAGTATTACAAAATCGAATCCGGTCGTCTCGCGGTGGCTCCGAACGAAGAAGCCGCTGACATCGTTATGATGGGTTCTCTA
>JAEEGH010023024.1_pt1 | contig 12714 bp, 7 predicted proteins | sample 9134181 | NCBI WGS metagenome assembly JAEEGH01 (sample SAMN16246544, study PRJNA631951) | gut metagenome | biome: gut microbiome; feature: rumen; material: DP-attached | host: Bos | place: Iran: Karaj | collected 2018-10 | reverse complement strand
TTGTCGCCATTCCATTGATTGCCATCGTCGTCATCGGCGTGGTAGCACAGCATTACACGAACAACGTGGCGGGATTCCTCGCCGCTGGCCGTAAGGCGGGACGATATCTGCTGACCGTTGCCGACGGCACGGCCGGCATGGGTCTGATCACCGTCGTCGCCCAGTTCGAATCGAAATACCGTTCCGGCTACGCCATCGAATTCTGGGGCAACCTCACATTCGCCCTTACATTGTTAATGACGTTGACAGGTTTCGTCATTTACCGCTACCGTGAGACACGTGTGTTGACGATGGCGGAATTCTATGAAAAGCGCTACAACCGCTCCTTCCGAATCTTCGCGGGCAGCACAGCCTTCATCTCCGGCCTCATCAACTACGCCCTCTTCCCCGCCGTCGCAGGCCGTTTCGTCATCTACTACTGCCATCTGCCGCAAATCGTCACCATCTGCGGAATCCACTTCAAGACCTTCGGTCTGCTGATGGCCATCTTCCTCGGCATCGCCCTCTTCATCGTGCTCGCCGGTGGACAGATTACCACAATGGTAACCGACTGCTGCCAAGGTATTTTTGCATACTTCGGCTATACGGCGATTGTCGTCGCGCTGCTCTGCATCTTCAGTGTTGCGGATGTCCGCGACGCCGTTTTGAGCCGCCCCGAAGGCGAGAGTTTCTTCAACCCCTTCAATGTCGATAAACTGACGCAATTCAACTTGTTGTACATCATCATCGGCATGATCGGCGCCATCTACAACCGTAACGCATGGCTCGGCAACCAGGCCTACTACTGCTCCGCCGCCAACCCACATGAACAGAAAATGGCCGGCGTTCTCGGCCAGTGGCGCGCGGGATTCATGGGCATCGCCCTCATGCTGATGGTTATCGGCGCCTATACCTATATGAATTCGTCCCACTACGCCACCCATGCGGCCGCCGTCCATCAGGAAATCCATGAAATGGTGCAGGAGGAATTCCCGCTTCCCGAAGGCGTAACGGAAAGCGACGTCAAGGCCCTTGCCGAAGACAAAGCGACGGAAAGCACCCCCGCCGCCCAGCAGTTGAAGAAGACGCTCACTACGCGTGAAACCATTGGCAATCAGATGCTTGTGCCCGTCGCCCTGCGCCACATCCTGCCCATCGGCGTTACTGGCACGTTCATGGCCCTCATGATCTTCCTCATGGTCTCCACAGATACGACCTACCTCCACAGTTGGGGCACGATTCTCATTCAGGACGTCGTCCTGCCCATCTACCATAAACCTATCTCCCAGACGGCGCAGCTCCGCCTACTCCGAATCGCCATCTCCTTCGTCGCCGTCTTCGCCTGGTGGTTCAGCTACTACTTCAGCCAGAGCGATTACATCCTCCAGTTCTTCGCCCTCACGGGAACCATCTATCTCGGCGGCGCGGGTGCCTGCATGCTCGGCGGCCTCTATACGCGGAAAGGAACGACGGCTGGTGCCTTCACGGCCATGATCGTCGGCCTCTTCTTCGCCATTCTCGGTTTCGGCATCAACCAGAAATGGGTCGATGTCCACAACTGGCTCGCCACGAACTTCCCGAACTTCCTTGAAAACTTCCGCCTCTCCCTCGCCTATCTCGGCGACAAACTCACCATCGTCAACTGGGAAGTCGAGCCTGAAAAATTCGCCCGCAAGTTCCCGATCACGGGACAGGAAATCTACCTCCTCGGCATGGTCTCCGCCATTCTGGGCTATGTCATCGTCTCCTGGCTGACCTGCAAGAAGCCCTACAATCTCGACAAACTCCTTCACCGCGGCGAATACAACCTTGAACACTTTGTTGACAAGGAAGCCGACAAGAGCGTCATCGAATCCGCCAAAGAGAAGAAATTCAACTGGAAGAGCCTCCTCGGCATCACACCGGAATATTCCAAAGGCGACCGTATCTTGGCATGGAGTGTCGTCATCTGGTCATTCTACAACTTCTTCTTCTTCCTCGTGGAAGCCATCTGGAACCTCAAGCCGGCATGGCGTTGGACGGAAGCCACATGGACCAACATCTGGATCTTCTACTCGCTGCCGCTCAGCCTGCTCGTCGGTATCGTCACGACTGTTTGGTTCACGTGGGGCAGTTCTCGCGACCTCTACCGTCTGCTGAAATCCCTCAAGGAGGCTCAGAACACCACCGACAATGAAGACGGACAGGTCAAAGATGACGAAAAAGCCAATTAACCGCTAATCACAACAATCTATCGCTAAAACGGCGGGTGTTTTCATTTCGAAAGCACCCGCCGATTTTTTGTATGCTCCTGCCAGCAAACTCACAGCTAGATACTTTCTAGCCTTTTAGCATTCTAGTCTTCTAGTTTACTAGAAATGGCCATAAGATCGCTCAGTCTTAGCAAGCCTCATAAACTTCACAATATATTGAAAAAAAACATGTTACAGATTTGACAGATATTTTCGCCATGTTATGGTAAAAAATGTGGGTTCCACCGCCATTCCATGGAAACGGAATATTGCCGTTGATTTGATTTATACCTAAAATGACACCAGATATACAAAAAATGTCAGGCAGGTATGCAAAAAATGTACACTTGCATGGCCAATTGCATATCGTCTTGTACTAAAAACGACTTGGCACGCATTTTGCTTTGAAAAAGTAGATTCAAGAGCATTCCTCCTTTGACAAGGCCAAAGAGCCTTGCGACAAGTTTTGAAATTGGCTCATATAAATACAAGGAGATAGGTATGAAACAGTGGCTTCGCAAGATATTCTTCTGGAATGAATCGCCGCAAGGCGCACATTTCGGCCTGACGTTGTTCTTTGTCATGCCATATATTTGGCTAAGTCTGTTGTGTTGGATATGCATTCTCATCCAAAAATACGATTCAAGAATATTTGATGTACACAAACAAAGCATCTGGCAGTTATTCACAGGAAGCAGTGTCATCATCGCAATTATAGTGATAGCTTATGGTATTTTCCTGTTGCTTCATGCACTTGTCGTCAATAGGCATGGACTTCTCAAAAAACTTCCCTGGGGCATGCTTGTTCAAGGCGTTATTTTCTGCACAGTAAGTGTTGGCTTATTAGCCTTCTTCATTTTCAAAATAATCATCTGTTGCTTCTACATAAATGCAAACATCTTAGTCCAGCTTACTTACACGCCATTGAACAATCGTTTTCTCAACGCCGTCTCTTCGGGAAACAAAACCTTTATCGGCATCATGCTGATTATCGTATTGTTTGCAGTGGGTTATGTCAGTCTAGGCAAGACAATTGCGGGTATCGGACAAATTCCATACAAACGACTTTGGACCAATGGCGTGAAAGACCTCTGGATATTTTGCCTCATTTTTTATCTAATATCATGGAGCATAGGATTGTTGGCGGTTTGTATCAGCCGCATGGCAGTAGCGAATTTTGAGAAGACGGTTGGCAAGCCTGTTACGTCTGAAGCCATCACTGAAGTCTATTTCCATGGACAGCAACCAGATGCGGATTTTTGGAAATCATTGTTTAAGAATGAACCCGCTTCTTTCTTTCGTCGTGAAAGATATAAAGCATTGGGAGAATCCGCTGATGGCTGCTATGCAGAAACCATTCTTGACGTGTTTAATTACACCTACCCTTTCACGGAGGGGATTCCACAGGATGTCATCGACGTCTGGCGAAAGGAGATATTGGATACGGAGCAGATGAAATCTTGGGAGGCATTGTTTGACAAATCGTTGCCTCCCAACGCTCGCGACTATTCAAATAGTCTGTTGTTAGTTGGAGCGGCACTATCTGAAGGCTCCAATCTCCATGTTTTGTGCGGATATGAAAAATGGCGTATCCACCTGGCGTTGGAGGCGAAGGATTTTTCCGCCGTCGAGACCGCCTTGGCACGCATGCGCCGGACTTCCGAATTCATGGAAAACGACACATTCCTTAATGGTGGAATGGTATGGATTATGTGCGAATCAGATCAACTTGACGCATTGACGCGTATCATCGAATCAAGACTGCCAAGCGATGAATGGCTGCGTCAATTGGATCAACGGATGGAATCCCGAGAACAAGTCGCCATGCAAGTCATGCAAAACACGATTTACGGGGAGGCCGTCTATTCTCTGAATTTGCTTAAAATGTTTTGGCATGGAAAAATGAAAACTGGCGAAATCAATTCCATCCATCTCGGCATGGTGAATCTCCTCTTGCCACAGCTTCTGTACATCTTTGCTAATGAACACAAATGCGTGACGGAAATGTTCCATCATTTTCTTGATCCAGACTTTCCATACGAAAATTCCTGGCACTTGTTCTTTCATGATATTTGGCCCTCTTTGGTTCATGCCCAAATATCAACAAAGGACATCACGGCTGAATACCGCATCCTGCGCGGTTTGGTCGCGGCGGAGCTCCATAGACGTCAGCATGGTTCTTTCCCATTGGAAATGAATCCATTTGAAGATCCGCACGCCATTGGCAATCCATTGAAATATCAATGCGGCGAAATGGATGTCATTCAATATGTCTGGAATACGGAGAAGAAAAAAGCCGAGCCGCAACAACGGAAAATCTATGGCGTGAAAATCTGGACAGTTGGCTTTAACCGACAGGACAACGGCGGCCTGCGAACTGACGAAGGTCGTCAGGACGACATGAATTACTGGCTACGGGATACACAGTAAAACACGTGGTTTATAGCCTTCAATGCTCTCTAATCATCTTGTGTGAATACATCCATTTTGCCAAATAGATGAACGGCGTGTCCAATACCGCGCAGACCGCCTTGAGCAGATACGTCGTCAAGACGATTTCCAGAAAAACCCGCGTGGGATACAGTCCGTAAAATGCGATGGTGGAAAAGATTAGCGAATCCAGCAATTGGCTGATGAGCGTCGAACCGTTGTTGCGCAACCACAGCATCTTCGTGCTCGGCAGCTTGTTCTTGATGAAATGGTAAGCCCACACATCATGGAATTGGCTGACGATGTACGCAACGGCGGAGCCCGCCACGACGCGTGGCACGACGCCGAACAGCGTCTTCAACGCCTCCTGCGAAAAATCGCCTTCGCCGGGCGTGAAAAGCAGTGAAAACGTCATGAGAATCGGCAACGCCAGCATGCTGATGAAACCGATCGTCGCGGCCAACGCGGCATCTTTTTTCGAATAGTTTTCAGAAAGAATATCAGTCGCCAGAAAGATGGATGCATAGAGGACATTGCCCAGTGTAGCTGTGATGCCACACAGTTGGATCACCTTGATAACCTGAATGTTAGCGATGACCGTCGCCATGGCAACCCATGCGAAAAGACCAATCTTGCCCAAAAACTTGTAGATGAGCAGCAACGCGCCGAAGTCGATAAAAAATACAAGAAGCCAAAGGATTTCGTTGTTCATACTATTAGCCCATACCTCTTTCCTCTTCCCCATGTGTTTGACGTCCATTGAATATAGCTTGCCAACGATGCGTTTTCAATGCAACCATATTGCCTATGCATTCATCATCTTTACTTTTTATGAAAAACTATTGACAAAATCTTTACTTTTTCATTCATACATGATATAATAAGTAAAGACACCAGTGAGGTTACCGCATGATTTCCTACAAAGGACTTGAAGACAGACTGAAGGAACACGGAATAACGCGTTCCGATCTGACGACGCTGCTCGGCATCTCTTCCCGCACAATTGCAAAAATCGGACGCGGTGAAAAGCTGTCACGCCTCGTTATGGAAAAACTGTGCCGTTATTTCTCCTGCTCGGCATTGGAACTTTGCCATGAAATCTCAAACAATCCAATTCTGCAAGTTCTTCGTGAGGAAAAGGATGCAAAAATATCTGGAGGGCTTTACCATGAGCTGCAGATACGAATGACCTACAATTCCAACCACATTGAAGGCAGTCGTCTAACCGAAGACCAGACACGGCTGATTTTTGAGACAAATACGCTTGATGTCACCAACAGCATGCCAGTCGATGACATTTTGGAGACCGTTCATCATTTTCGTGCCATCGACTATGTCATCGACTGCGCAAACGACATGCTGACAGAGGAAATCATCAAAAAGCTGCATTTTATTCTCAAGCATGACACGAAAGATTCCACGCTCGATTGGTTCGCGATCGGTGACTACAAAAAACGTCCAAATGTCGTTGGCGGACGCGAAACAACAAAACCGAAAGACGTTCCGATGCGCATGAAGTCGCTATTGGACGACTACAACGCAAAACAACCTGTCACCATCAATGATATCATCGCGTTCCATGCGGATTTTGAGCAAATTCATCCTTTTCAAGATGGCAATGGCAGAGTCGGGCGGCTAATCGCGCTGAAGGAATGCCTGCGGCATAACATTGTACCATTCCTTATTGAAGACAGCAAGAAGATGTTCTACTACCGTGGACTATCCGAATGGAACAATGAAAAAGGTTGGCTTACAGACACTTGTCTAGACGGACAGGATACGTTCAAGAAACTGCTTGCAATGTTTGAATAACGAAAGCAACGAAGCCATTTTTCAAACTGTCAAAGAATAATATAAAAATCAATTCTTTGACAGTTTTAAATCAAATCTGAACTGTCAGAGAATGATGAAAAACTCAATTCTTTGACAGTTCAATGGCTGCTTTATTTGAATAATTCCTCAACGGGAATCGCGAAATCAAAGGAACCGTCAGCCTGTACTTTTGGCGCCAAATGACCATCATAAACTAGAACCGTCCGCACAGACATGCCGCGCGGCACGGAAAGCTGCTCCACTTTATGCTCCATTTCCCGTACAGCCTCCATGCCAATTTCACTCCTTCGTTTCACTTCTACAACATAAAGCACTTTCCTTGACTGGATAAGAAAATCAATCTGACACCCTTCACGTCCTTTCGTCGGCGCACTGTAATATGGAGAAGCAGACAGCAGTGAAACACCGTTCAGGCCAATTTTCGGCAAAAGAAGCTGAAAATTACCAACCACCATGTTTTCAAATTGCAATCCAAGAATAGTCTGCCAGCCTGGCAAGTTCTCCAAAGAGGTGTATTGATAAATACCGTTCTCCACTTCATGGTTCCGCGGCTCTATGTAATGCAGATAAAACCTTGCGTAATTATCTTTTAGTCGATATCTTGCCATCAAAGCCGGTTTCTTGGTCCGTGGATTGATCCATATGTCTTTAGCGATAAATCCAGACAGTTCAAGCTCTTCGAGATAATCGCTTAAATGGCCGCTAGTCTCCTTGCCAAGTGCCTCCGCCAATGCGGTCACAGTCAACGGACCATTCGACAACGCCTTCAGAATATCTTTCCGAATCGTCGAACGGTTGCCAAACACTTCATGGAAAATTTGGTTGAAATCACGAAACAGAAGCCCTTCAGGAGAAAAGCACAAGGCGCGGATGTTTTCATCAGTTGACAACGCTGGATTCAACTCTTCCAAATACTTGGGAACTCCGCCAGTAATCGACAGCAAATCAAGTTTCTCCTGCAAGGATACGCGTTTCGCGGAACTGCGCCAAAAAGAAAAACAGTCCTTTAAAGGCAGTTCCCCAACAACTAAATCCAAAGACGCCCTCCCTACAAAACCAGTTCCTTGAAGGATGTTCTTTGAAATCCATGACGACACGGAGCCGCACAAAACGACGATTAGCGATGCATGACGACTGAACATTTTGTCCCAAGCGATTTTCAAGGTGCTTGGGAACGTGGCGTCATACGCGCCCATCCACGAAATCTCATCCAGCAACAACACGGTCTTGCCACTTTTAGGAAGCGCGTTGTCCAGCATCTGAAAAGCTTGCAACCAACTCTGGGGAACTAGATTAGGGGAATTTGTCTGAATGGACAATTGCTCCGCGAAAGACGTCAATTGCGTCATGCCATTGATGCCCGCGCCGGGAGCCTGCCCCTCCAAAGAAATAAAATGATTGGCTGTTCTGGCCGCAAATTCTCTGATAAGAGTGCTTTTTCCAATGCGTCGCCGTCCTCGGCATGTCACCAGTGACGGCACATTTTTCTGCCAAAGCCGTTTTAACTTTTCCAGTAAATCCTCACGACCGATAAACATCATGGCACCTCTGTTCAAAATGTCTTCAAACTGTCAGAGATTTATTATAATCCATAATTCTTTGACAGCAAATCTCAACATTAAAACTGTCAGAAAATTGTGATTTTTCTTAATCTTTGACAGTTAAGTTCTTTTTTCTAAATCTGTAAAAACTTTTCTTTTCCATTCAAGCACATTATAATATGTAAAACTATTGGCAAGGCACAGTATGACTTCCTACAAAGGACTTGAAGACAGATTGGAAGAATACGAAACAACGCGTTTCGATCTAAGGAATCAATCATGAACGAATCCCAAACAACCTCTCCGGCAGACAGAGCTTTCAAATTCTATTTCGACAACCCGTTCGAACGCAAAATCATGAACATCGAATACTCCGTGCTCAGCAATTTCCACGGGCAGGGCTCCCTGGCAGGTAACACGGAAATGCATTTCCGCAAAGGCATCGAAGAGGGCTTCGACGGATTCAAGGCGGACATGCGGCTCAGCAGCGACGGCGTCATCATCCTCTGCCATGATGCAGGCTACACGTTCACGCAAGACGGCAAAATTGCCGCCTTCAACAAAGACAATTACACACCCATTCATGATATGCCTTTCAACAAGATTCGCGAATTGGAATTCGAGCATCCATTTGAAGGCCAATATCTTCATCCATGCACCCTTGACACCATGCTTGCCCTCTGCGAAAAGCACGATGTTGTCGCTTATCTAACTCTCCGCGCCGAACCATGGCGTGCGGAAGTCGCCCAGAAGATGGTCGAGCTTATCTGCGCCCATAAGATGGAGCATCGGACCATCATCAACCTCTACACGGGCGTCAAGGAAGCGGTTGACTGTGTTTCGTCGCTCCTGCCCGGACTAGTCTATTGCAACACAAAATATCCTGATGTCCAATTGACGACGGAACTCATCGACTCATCCGCCGCCGACGGCTATAAGATCATCTGCCTCAACAATCACCAACTTGAAACCGTCACGCCTGAAAAGCATCGATATGCCGCCTCGAAAGGCATCCGTATCTGGACATGGGGCGTCTCCAAGGCAGCGGAATGCGCCGCCCACATCGCACAGGGCATCACTGGCTTCCAAATGTGCACTCGCGACGTGACCAACTCCGTGATTGCGGAGATGCTGTAACGACGGCGTGGTGTGGCGGCGGCGTCCCGCCGTCTCTTCTTACATCTATGCATTAAAAACAAAAATACAGGAATATAACATGGAAACAACATACGATGTGATTGTAGTCGGCGGCGGTCCCGCCGGAACTGGTGCCGCGTTGGCGGCGGCTGAAAACGGCGCATCCGTCCTGCTGTTGGAAGCGACGGGACGGCTTGGTGGCATGGCCGTGCAGGCTCTCGTGGGACCGTTTCTCGGCGGAATCCGCTCCTCCGTCGTTCAAAAAATATTGAAAGCAATGGGCGGACGGACGGTCGATTTCGCCCAGATGGACGTGCAATTGTACGATGTACTATCGTCGGCAGGCGTGACGATTCTGCTTCACGCCCCTGTCGTGGATATTATTAATGAAGAAAAGCAGGTCAAAGGCGTGGTGGTCCACGCGGCGGGCCGCAAATTGACGTTCACAGCGAAGGCCGTCATCGACGCAACTGGCAACGGTGACGTGGCTTACATGGCTGGCGTCCCCTACGAAAGCGGCCGCGACGGCGACCATCTCCTTCAGCCCATGAGCATCATGTACATCATCAACGGCATCGATCCGGAACGCCGTTTCCTGTGCGGTTCGGAGGAGGAAGCACGCAGAAAAACCGTCGGCGGGCGGACATGGGAGGATATCGTGACGGAGGCCCAGCATAACGGCGAATTGCCGCCATCGGTGGGCGTCGTACGATTGTATGCAGGCTCGTTGCCTAGTCGCGCCATTGTGAACGCGACGCAAGTCAATGGTGTTGACGGCGTGGAGCCAGTTGATCTGACAAAAGCTGAAATCGACGGCCGCCGCCAGGCCTTCCAAATCGTCGAATTCCTCCGCCACAAGCTTCCGGGCTTTGAAAACGTCTATGCGGAACTGATGCCGAGCAGCATCGGCGTCCGCGAGACACGGCGCTTCGAAGGTTGCGCACGGCTGGAAAAAGAAGATTGCATCAGAGGTGCGCAATTCCCTGATGCCGTTGTATTTGACGCGAATTTCTGCATCGACATCCACAACCCCGCCGGCAGCGGCCAGGCCGTCGGCCATGACACGACCAAGCAAGGCGAAGCGGAGCACTGCCGTCCGTATCAGATTCCGTACGGCTGCCTGCTGCCGAAGCATATCGATGGCCTGCTGATGGCGGGACGTTGTATCAGCGCGAGTCATGAGGCGCATGCGTCGCTCCGCGTCATGTGCATAGGCATGGCCATCGGTGCAGGAGCGGGTGCCGCTGCCGCATGGGCGGTCTCGCACAATTGTTCACTGCGCGACGTGGATGCGTCGCAATTGGCGGAATACCTGAAATAAAATACCAATCTGCAGTCGAGCGGCATATCAACAATATCTTCAAGGAAGGTGAGCTGATGTAGAATTCAGTATATGCAAATTTTGCATATACTGCTACGGAATATCTGAAATAAATAGGCGGAGCCCACTGTAGACTCCGCCACGCTACTAGAATGCTAGAATTCTAGAAGCCTAGAAAATCATCACGCAAGTTTGATACCGTTTAAACGTGTTCCAACGACGATAGGCTTGTTAATATCAAGTCCCGGATTGGCTTCGCAGATGCGTTTGGAAAAAGCATCCCACGTTTCGCCTTGATTCGCGCTTTTTTTCCACAAGCCCCAAAGCGTGTCGCCTTGGCGGATTTCATATGTTCCTGTGGTGGCGGGAGCCGCAACGGAGGCAACCATCTGCGCGGCAGCAGCATTGCCGCTGAACGGCGCACGTTCGCGGTCGCGACGCGCAAGCAAGCCCGGCAGTACTTTTCCACCGACTTTGCAATAAAGCGCAAGAGCATTATAAATTGCCGCTATATCGTTAGCCTGCAACGCTTTTTCAAGTGTCTCCTTGTTGGCAGGAGACGGGCCGAGATTGTAGAAGAACGACGCAAGAGCGCCCTGTTGCGCAGGCGTCATGGACGCGATGTTCGGATGGCGTTTCATGACCGTGTCCATGATCGCGTCGATATGCAAATCCAGTCCTTTCAGAATCCATTCCAAGCCGACGTTGCCACCTGCCCGAACGTATTCATCCTTAAGCTGTTGCGGCATCAAGTCATAGCGCATGCCGTAGCCGAGCGTTGGCTTGCCTTTCAACGTCTTCGCCCAGTCGTCGTAGCTTCTGCATCCAGGCAACCAGACGTTTTTCGTGTCAGCATCATCATAAACAGGAAACAACGCCTGCTCGCCTGGCTTGCACGGGCCGAGAATCGTCTTAATGGCTCCCGAAGCGTCCTTTACGGCACGAATGACGCCTTCGTTTTCAATCAAAAACTGACGTGCCATTTTATGTGCTTCCGCTGAAAGAATCATGAGTTTTCTCCTGTTTATTATGGATTAATCGGTTCCACCGTGTAGTGCTCAAATGCCTTGCGTTCCGTGCAAGTTCCGTCGTTGTCGTAGCGAATATCTTCCAGCAGATTGCCGTCTTGATCCCACGATTTGACATCTAAACCGTCCGCATCCGCATCGACGCGGAAGCAACTCGCCTGAATTTTCCGTGCACTCGGCCCGCCGACGGTCAGCACGGGATACGTGTAGGTCTTGCCGCCTTTGAATGGCCGGATGGGCATGGATTCCGCCGCGTAGTCGTCTGTGCCTGGAATCGAACGCAGATAGCGGTGAATATGGCCTGTCAGCCACATGTTCACCTTCGAGACGGGATTCGCCCCTTCAAAATACGGATCTGTCATCTTCTGCAACACGAATGGGATTGTCAGGCAGCCGTCGTAATGCGAATAGGCCGCGCCGTGGCAAATGACGATACGGCGCTTCGCGCCCGTCCATTTTTCGTCCGCCATTGCGGTGGCCAACCATTCCGTTTCCTGCTGCCAGAACAATTCGTCCATGTTCCATTGGCAATATGTATGTCCGGGCGTCTTCGCAGGCTTGTCTTCCCATGAATCCAGCAGGAGGAAAGCCGTGTCGCCAAGGCGGACAACATCGTAACTAGTGCCGTTTCCGCAGGCGAAATAGTCCAAGAACTGATCGCCGTAAGTGCCGCGCATTTCGTGATTTCCACGTACATAGAGGATCGGTTTCTCCGCCGCGCCGTATTCGCACAACTGCGCAAACGGCCCACCGATGACATTTGCCGGCAGAAAACCGCTGTTCACATCGCCCGCAAGCACGAAGAAATCGCATGATTTCGCATCGGCGGCTTCCAGCATCTTGCCGAAAATCTGATGCTGTTTTTCCAAATTGAACTGCAGATCCGCCGTGAAGAAGAAGGAGTATTTTGCTTTCGCAACATCCGGAACCACAAAGGAATGCGTATCGCCGAGCTGCATTTCCGTGTAATGGTCCGGATGGATCACGATGATACGATATTCGTATTTCGCTCCAGGCTCCAGATTGGTAAGCGGAATCGCATGGTATGTCCGCCGCAGGCATTGGCCCTGCCGCTGATGCCATGTCGTCTTCCATTCATCCGTGCCAATTTTACGATACTGGATGGCCGCGCCTAGCGGATTTGCGCACGTGAAAGCGACTGTCATTGTGCCTACGTCTGGATTCGACAGCCACGGCCCATGTGTCAGTTCCGG
>JAEEGH010023023.1_pt1 | contig 12714 bp, 13 predicted proteins | sample 9134181 | NCBI WGS metagenome assembly JAEEGH01 (sample SAMN16246544, study PRJNA631951) | gut metagenome | biome: gut microbiome; feature: rumen; material: DP-attached | host: Bos | place: Iran: Karaj | collected 2018-10 | reverse complement strand
CTGCTTCACGAGCTGTTTTCGGTGGAGCACGACACGCTTCCGGCCAACCGTCGTTCGAGGCATCTGTATGACCTCAACCGAATGATGGACAAGTATTTTGCTGTTGCTGCCGTTAGAGACGATGCGCTTTGGGAGCATATACGACACCACAGGGAGAAGTTCACTTCTATCCTTGGGGTGGATTATTCGGGCGACATCCGCGACCGCATCTGTCTGGTGCCGCCGGAGAAGCACATCGACGACTGGAGGAAGGACTACCAGTACATGTGTGATTCGATGATTTATGGTGAGAAGCCTTCTTTTGCGGAGCTGATGGAGAGCATGAGGGAGCTGGAGCGGAGGTTTAGGGAGAGAGGGTAGGTGGTTTAGAGTTTAGAGTTTAGAGTTTAGAGTTTAGAGTCAGTGGTAAGTTGAGAGTTGGGAGTTGAGAGTCGTAGGGGAATTTGGCTGTCAGCAGTCAGCCTTGGTGCTACCGAGCTGATAGCTTACAGCTAAGAAAATTAACGGGGAATTAACGGTCAATTAACGGGAATTAATGTTGTTGTTTAAACGTTAATTGCCATGTAATTGGCCGTATAATTGGTCGTATAATTAACGGTCAATTAACGAATCATTAACGGTCAATTAACGGGGAATTAATGTGGAGAAATGGAGTGTTTTGGAAGTAAATATTGCGTAAATCTTAAGTAAATATTTCGCTCGCTGGCTCGCGAGGGGAAATCTGAAATAAATTGTTCGCTCGCTGGCTCGCGAAGGGGAACACGGATGGACACGGATGGACACGGATGCTTTGCGTCGAGGGCGGGGAAACTCCGTGGGAATCCGGGGAATCTGTGGTCGAGGTTTAAACGTTAATTGCCATGTAATTGGCCGTGTAATTGGTCGTATAATTAACGGTCAATTAACGAATCATTAACGGTCAATTAACGGGGAATTAACGGGAATTAATGTGGAGAAAATGAGTATTTTGGAAGCAAATATTGCGTAAATCTTAAGCAAATATTTCGCTCGCTGGCTCGCGAGGGGAAATCTGAAATAAATTGTTCGCTCGCTGGCTCGCGAAGGGGTGGAACACGGATGGATGCGGATAGACACGGATGCTTTTGCGTCGAGGGCGGGGGAATCCGTGGAATGCATATCAGATTAAAGGGAAAGATAGCGCTTGTCTAAAGCCTTTCTCACCTTGTCAAAATACTCGTCAACGGTCATGCTGCGGCTTTGGTCGGTCGTTGCCCTCGCGGACGAACTAACCTGATAGACCGCGGCCGGTTCGCTTGCCTCTGTCACGGGATTGTCGTTTTCATATTCCTTTGTTTCCATAGTGTCGTCATTTAACTTGGTCCGCTTGGTTCTTGGGCTCACGGCGGGTATCCCAAAAGTCTGCAATATGAATTATGCCATCCTCAATGTAATAAACAATCTTATTCAGTCTGTTGATGACAAAACTTCTATACTTTATGGAACGGTCGGCGAGTAGCGGTTCCAACGGTCCCATTTCCGGATTATTCATCAAAAGCGTTTGGACATGAGCCACTTCGTTTCTGAAGTTTTCCCTCACCTGAAGTCCATAGTTCTTACGAATGTATGTCGCTGTCGAACGCAAGGCATCCTTCGCCTGCTTATGCCAAATCACTTTCATAGGCAGGCTCAAATGGATTCGACGATTTCGGATTCCGCAATGGGTGCTAGTCCAAGTTCCTCATCCAACATATTAAGGACTTCTTCATGTGAGTAATAATTGCCCTCAGCAAAATCACGCTCCGACTGGTCAAGCCTGGCGTTGATTTCCTCCATTGTGTATGGCTTCATGGATTCGCTCTCTACTGCGTTGGCATTCTCGATAAGATGCGCTGCCAGCCAGCGTTGGTTGCTCGGCGTAAGGGCTCCGTAGAGGTATTCCAAAAGGCTTGTCAATGTTGCTTCGCTCATAGTGTTTTCATGTTTTATTGGTGCAAAGGTAAATAAAATATTTAATACCTAATTAATTACGCCATCATTTCAGCATAGTCGGGGAGGTGGTCCAGGGAACGGAGGGCTTGGCCTTCGGCCTTGAAACAGTAGGTGCTGCCGCCGTTGGTGAGGAGGATGTAACGGGGACCTAAAACGGAATGATAACGCACGGCCTGGTCCAAGACGGCCTCGGTGAGCGCCACCGCCGGAGCCTTGCACTCCACCACCATCAGGGGCCGGCCCTCCTTGCCGAAGACCACCACGTCGGCACGCCTGTCCATGCCGTTCACCTTCAACGAATACTCCACCGCCACAAGCCCCGCCGGCACCTTCAGACCCTCCACCAGGAGATACAACACCTGCTGCCGCACCTCCTCCTCGGGTGTGAGGGCGACCTCACGGCGGCGCAACGGGTCGAAGACGTAGGTCCTCCCCTCGCGCTCCTCGGTATGGAACCATTGTAGGGCGGGCATGGTGGGGGTTGTTGGGACTGCAAAGATAGTAAGAATTGATAATTGAGAATTGATAATTGATAATTAGTTTAGAGTTTAGAGTGTAGAGTGTAGAGTCAGTGGAGAGTGGGAAGTTGGGAGTTTAGAGTTGGGAGGGTGTAACGTAACTCAAGGATGATAATGACGATGAACCATATCGACGACAAGCTTCTTGGACTCTTCCAAAGAGAGGCATTCTTCAGCCAAAACGGCTTCGGTGACGGTGCTGGCGGCAGGCTCCAAAGCTACGGCCGACTCAGATGCCATCGTGGGATTTGAATGATCTTGATCGTAAGGTTTACACATTGCATGATTTGTTTTTGCAAAGATACAACTTATTTTCATGTCTCGCAACTCAACTAATTTAACTATTTTTGCGTCATGAAATGTAGAATTCTTTTCCTCTTGGGCGTCATGGCTTTGATGGGCGCCTGCCGGCACGACGCCGACCCACTCTTCGGCACCTGGACCGTCGACAAGGTGAATGTGCAGTTCGACGAACAACATAGCACGCCCGCACTGGTGAAACAGATCGGCGAGATGGAACGTCAGAACACGCTCAGCATCAGCACCGACTCCACCTTGGTCTTCAAGGGCTTGGAAGAGACACGGAAAGGCCGCCTCAGCCTGCGGAACGACGGCACGATGCTCGTCGACGGCACGCCGTTCGGCACGTGGAGCGATGGGAGGATCGTCACACGCGTGGGGTCACCAGCGGGGGAGGTGGTGGTTACTTATCGGAAGGAGTGAGTTGGGTGAATTGATAATTGATAATTGAGAATTGATAATTGACAATTAGTTGAGAGTTTAGTGTTTAGTGTTTAGAGTCAGTGGAAAGTTGAGAGTAGTAAGTTGAGAGACGCGGAGATTGCGAGGGGATTCCCCCTGCGGGGGAATCTTACTTCTCTTCAGGTTGCTCCACAAACTTCAAGCTGTAAGCAATGCTTTCCAGCTGGAGCAACGCGGTGCGTTTCTTTTGGTTGGGCTCGTAGTAGAAGCCTTCGATGGTGACGAGCTGGCCGGTGCGGTTGTCGGCGAAGGTGTACGACACGAAGGGACCGCCCATGTAGTTGTTGTAGACCTTCCACATGCCGCGCATCTCCTTGGCGTAGCCACCGGGGAAGTCGACGGCGGTGCTCACCCTGGGCGGCACAAACTCCATCTCGGTGCCCATGTAGGAACCCTCGGAGGGGCCTGGGATGTATTGGCCCATCATCAGGTCGCGCATCGAGACCAAGGCCTTGTCCTCAAACTGCAAGGTGTCGCGATAGGGCGTCTGGTAGATGACGAGGTCGGCACTCGAACGCTCCAGCTCCTTGCGCAGCCACATGAAGTCCTTCTCGCTCTTGGCGATGTAGAAGCCCTGCGGCACGTCGAGGCCGAAGCCGAACTTCTGGGCGATGGCGTCGGCTATGGCTTGGTCCTTGGAGGGACGGAACACGGTGAGGATGCGCTCGCGCTCCACCTTGTCGAACCACTGCTGGTAGATCTCCTTCTGCTTGTCGAACAGGGCCACCCACGAGTCGATGTCGGGCGCACTGATCTTGACACAACGCTGCGGTGCGGCCCAGAAGTCCTCGGTGGTCTTGGTCACGGCCTCCTGCAAGGCGGGGTTGATCTCCACCTCGATGATGCACTTGTGCTTCTTGAACATGTCGGAGAAAGCCTCCGCGTTGATGTGGGCCAGGGTGAAATGCGACTCCGGCTGGGGCAGTCCGTATTGCTCCCTCAGGAAGAAATGACGCAGCGAGTCGCCGATGGTGCCATCCCACTGCTGGGGGTTCTGGGTGACGACGAGGATCTCCGACGTGCCACCCACCGAGCGGTCCTTGCGGCGCGCCTTGGTTTCTTCGGCACACGACACCATCAGGAGGGCGAGCAGGAGGACGACGGCGGTTTTGAGAAACGTTTTCATGGTATTAGGTTTTTTTTATTTCTTGATCTTAAGCTTCTGACCGACTTTGACGGTGTTGCTCTTGAGGCCGTTCCACTTCTTGAGTTGGTTGACGGTGCAGCCGTATTTCCTCGAGATGGAGCTGAGGGTCTCCCCTTTCTTCACAGTGTGGGTCTTGACCGTGCCCGACGACTTGCTGCCTGAGCTCTTGCTGCTCGAGGCCTTGCTGCTGTTGGTGCTGGTCGACTGGCTCACCACGGGTCCGCCCGAGCGGTAGATGGTGAGGCGTTGGCCGACGTGGATGGTCTCACGCTTCAGGTGGTTCCACTTCTTGAGCTTGGCCACGGTGACGTGGTATTTCCTGGCGATGCTGCCGAGGCTCTCGCCTTTCTTCACCACGTGGACGAAGCTGTCGCTCACCGCCTCGACCTTCTCCTCGATGACCTCCTGGACCTTTTGGCTGTGGTTCGTGTAGGCGTAGATGCTGTCCTCGAGCTGGGCGAAACGCAAGGTGTACTTGGTGGGCATGCGCAGCGAGTAGGGATACTCCTTCGTGCCGGGGATGATGCGTTTGGTGTATTGCGGGTTGAAGAAGACCAAGTCGGTCATCGGAACGCCAACGACTTCGTTGATCTGGTCGAAGCCCACGCGCTCGCGCACCATGACGGTGTCGGTGCCATGGAGCAGCAGGCCGGGGTTCATGGGATAGAGGTTATGCTCGGCGGCGTAGTTCATGACATAGACCACCGCGATAAAAGCCGGCACGTAGCCACGGGTCTCGGCGGGCAGGTAAGGCCAGATGGCCCAATAGTTTTTCACGCCAGCGCGGATGATGGCCTTGTTGACGGTGCCCGGGCCCGAGTTGTAGGCGGCCAGCACGAGGAACCAGTCCTCATAGCGGGCGTAGAGGCTCTTGAGGTATTGGCAGGCGGCTTCGGTCTCCTTCTCGGGGTCGAAGCGGTCGTCGACGAGCGAGCTCACCCTCAGTCCGTATTCGGAACCCGTGCCGCGCATGAACTGCCACAAGCCCTTGGCGCCTGCAGGCGAGCCTGCCGTGGGGTTGAGGGCCGACTCCACCATGGCCAGGTATTTGAGCTCCAAGGGGAGGTTGTAGCGCGAGAGGTATTCCTCAAACATGGGGAAATAGACGTAGGAAAGACCCAACATGCGGCTCGTCTGCTGACGGCGGCGGTTGGCGTAAAGGTCGATGAACGACTTGACGTGGGCGTTGTACGTCAGCGGGACCGTGGTCTCGTAGGCCAAGGTCTGGATGCGTTTCACGTAGACGCTGTCGTCGTAGACCGGCACCTCACCTTCCTTGAAACCGTATTTGTTCCACACGTCCTTGTCGATTTCCAGGTAGACGTCCTTGGTGGTCGTGAGCGTGCTCACCAGATCGAGCATCTCCATCACCGTCGACTCCTCCACCACGGCTTTGCCCGAGTTGAGGTCGTAGATGCGCTGGTCGCTCGTTTCAAGCGAGTCGGGGTTGGGCGACGTAGGCTGAACCTGCGCAAACATTTGGACGAAGGGGAATAACAGCAAAAACGGAAGAAGATATGTACGTTTCATTAGGATGAGGATTTTATGTAAGTTGAGAATGTTTAAAAGGAGAACGCAAAATTATAAAAAATCGTCTATAAGGCGTGAAAAAATACTACTTTTGTCATCGCAAAACAAAAAGAGCGTCATGGAAAACGAGCGAAACACCGATAAATTAGCGGGTTACCTCATCAAATTGGGGGGCTTGGCTATCGTCTTGGCTTTATGTTGGTACTTCAAAAACGTGCTCATCTACATCATCGTGGCCTTTGTGGTCTCCATGATAGGACGGCCCTTCATGCAACTCTTGAAAAAGATCCGCATCAAGGGGAAGAGCGCGCCCAACTGGCTCTTGGCCATCTTCACCATCGTGCTGATCCTGGCCTTGCTGGTCTTGCTCTTCACGCAGATCGTCCCCTTGGTCTCCAACATCGTGCGCGACGCCTCGGCTATCAGCGACAGTGCGCAATTCAGCTCCAACCCCATCGAGAAGGTGAACGAATGGATCATCGGTTTGTTTCCCGACGTGGGTGCCGACTTCGACATCACCGCCGTGGTGTTGGGCAAACTCAAGGAGCTGGTGAGCTTCAGCCAAGTGAGCGGTCTGGTGGGCTCGGTGGCGTCGCTGGTCATCGACATCGTCGTGGCCGTGTTTTCGGTGGTGTTCATCGCCTTCTTCTTCATCAAGGAGGACGGCTTGTTTGAGAGGATCCTCTGCGCCCTCGTCCCCGACAGGCACGAGCTGACCCTGCGCAAGACCTTGAGCGAGATCAAGCAGCTGCTGTCGCGTTATTTCGTGGGACTGGTCATCGAGATGCTGGGCGTCGCCTTGGTCGACTTCCTTGGCCTGTGGCTCATCGCCCGTTTCGACTTCAGCTATGCCATCGGCGTCGGCTTCATCGCGGGCCTGCTCAACGTGATCCCTTACGTCGGACCGCTCATCGGCGACGTCATCGGCATCGTGTTCGGCATCGTGTTGAAGCTTGGCACGGGTGCAGGTTTGGATGTCAACATCTGGGTGTTTGCGCTGATCATCTTGGCCATCATGCTGGCGGCGCAGCTCATCGACAACTTCATTTACCAGCCACTCATCTACTCGACGAGCATCAAGGCGCATCCTTTGGAGATCTTCATCGTGCTGCTCATGGCGGGTCATATCGGAGGCATCGTCGGCATGTTGGTGGCCATCCCGGCCTACACCGTCGTGCGCGTCATCGCCATCCGCTTCTTCTACCGCTTCAAGCCCATCCAGCGGCTGGTGCCTGATTTGGCGGAAGAGGACAAGATTATTGAGAATATTGATTAGAATGCTTTCCCACCCTGCCTACAATCCCAAATGGAGGCGATGTAGACATGATCATCTTCAATAAAGTAATACACTTTATAGGTCAGAATTACCAAATAGCGATAAGCCCTAATCTCGGTAAAGTCTTCGTCTTGCACGCCTAAGAAAGGCATAGTATGAAGATTACCAATGGCATGAATTATCTTTTCAATTCTACGCCTGGCTACTTGCGGACTTGCAAACTCGCTGTAAAACTGAAATATCTCATCGAGTTCGTTTGAAGCGCGCCTCAACCAATGTATTTCACACACCATAACGTTCGCAGATGGCTGAATGACTTACATAATCGCCGTTTTGGTAATCTGCTTCAGCCTCACGAAGCACGCTAAGCATCTGTTCATGGGAGTATGCACAAGGCAACGACCTGCCGCTAAGAATAGCCATAGCCTCGGCAAGCAATTCTTCGCTTTCAGATTGCGAAACAAGAGCCAGCACCTTGTTTCTCAATGCAATTAATAAATCGCGACCTTGAACCTCTTTTTCTTGCAATGTCTCCATAGCATCTCTTTTTTGATTGCAAAACTACAAAATAATTTCCATTAATGCATAACTTTCTGGAAAGCCAGACGCTCATTACCATCAAGGAGATAGATGATGCCACAATACTGATACCCGTGCTTTTCCAGGCCCTTGCGCATGATGATATTGGCCTCGTGCGTGTCGATGCGGATGTTGCCGACTTGGCTTTCGCAATAGTCCAAGACGGCGTCCAAAACGCCATGTGAATCGGGGGTGCTGGCGATGCGGTGGATGACGTGATAAGGCTCATCGTCAAGCCATTGGCCGTCGTAAATGACGTTATAGGTCACCTCGGGGCTGGGCAGCAAGGCAAAGGTGCCGACCACCTCTCCCCTTTCGTCTATCATCACGTGGCTGCCACCCACTTCGATGTCCCTTCTGAACATGTCATCGCGCGGATAGCCGTCGGGCCACTGGAAGGTGTTGCCATAGCTGCGCATGATCTCGCGCGCCTGGTCGCGAAGGCTGAGGATGACCGGCAGGTCGGCCAAGGTGGATTTGCGGATGGTGTAACTCATTTGGGGCCGATTTCAAAAAGGGTCAAGTCGGCGACGGTCATGTCCACCACCCGAATCAAATCCTGCGGGTCGAGCTTGAACTGCAAGCCACGCACGCCCGCACTGACGTAGATGTAGTCGAACAACTCACAGGTCTCGTGGATAAAGGTGGGGAACTGCTTCTTCATGCCTATGGGCGAGCAGCCGCCGCGGATGTAGCCCGTCAGGGGCAACAGTTCCTTCATCGGGATGAGGTCGCAGCTCTTGTTGCCCGTAGCCTTGGCGGTCTTCTTCAGGTCGAGCTCGTCGTTGCCCGGGATGACGCAGACGAAATGTCCGATCTTGTCGCCTTTCAGCACCAATGTCTTGAACACCTGGTCGATGTCCTCGCCCAGCTGGTCGGCGATATGCTGCGCCCCGAGGTCGTTTTCATCCACCTCGTAAGGAATCAGCTCATACGCAATCTTCTTTTGGTCGAGGATGCGGCAGGCGTTGGTTTTGTTGATTTTTGCCATCTGCATAAAAACCGACAGGGCTCTCGCCCCGTCGGTTCTGATTCATTGTTTGTTTTACTTTACTTCACCAGCTGTTTCAACAAAGCCTTGACGACGTCGGACTTTTCTTCGCCGTCGCCGCCTTCGTTTCCACCTTCGTCATTGGTGAAATACATAGCCATCAAGAACTCGCCTTGGTAGTTTTGCGAGCCGACGAGCAGCGTGGCCTCGTCAACGGTCAGCGCGTTGATGTAGACCTTGATGCCTTCCTCTTCCTGGACGAACATGTAACGCTCCGAGAGGAAAGTATCCAGCTCCTCTTCGAGGCTGACGTCCATGATGACGGAATAGCTCGTCACAAGGTTGTCTTCGTCAAACATCACCATCAGCATGGTGGTGTTTTCGGAATAGTTGGCGTATCCGATGGCCTCTTCAGTTTCGGCGCCCGGGGCTCCAAAACGCTCAATGATAGCCTCTTTCGTTTCGCCAATTTCGATTTCGGGTTCGGGATAAAGATTGCTTTGTCCTTCAACCGTCACCTCAAACGTCTTCGTGTCGGATTCCGACTCCAAGGTGATGACAGCGGTGCCCACATAATTTGCGGTCACCAGTCCTTCTTCCGACACCGATGCGCAGAACTCGTTATCGCTTGAATAAGTGATGGGGTTCTCGCATTCGGCATTAATCTGGTAGGTATCACCACGGCTCAGGGTGGCCGAGGTTTCCTCAAGCGTAATCAGGGCCTCTTCAACGGGTTCCGGTTCCGGCTCCGGTTCCGGCTCTGGGTCGGGAATATCCAGCCAGCCATTGCATCCCACGAAAGTAAAGGCCAAAATAGCCAATAATGCCAGTGATAGTTTTTTCATAGTGTTTTCCTTTCTTTATTTAGTGTTAGTAACTTACTTCCTATTTTCTTCAACCCACTTCCTTGCATTGACGAAAGCCTCCATCCAAGGTGAGACTTCGTCGTTTTTGCGCTCTTCGGGATAGAAGGCCCACTGCCAAGGCAGGAAGGCGCGCTCGAGGTGTGGCATCATGGCGAGATGGCGGCCGTCGTTGGAGCACACCGCAGCCGTCGACCAGTCACTGCCATTCGGATTGCCGGGGTATTCGTCCTGGCCGTATGTCATCACGATCTTGTATTGGTCGCGGTAGCAGGGGAAGTAGAAACGGCCCTCGCCGTGGGCAATCCACACGCCGAGGCGGCGGCCCGACAGCGACTTGAGCATGACGCTCTCGTTTTGGGCGATCTCCACGTTGAGGAAGCCCGACTCGAACTTGTGCGAGTCGTTGTGCTTCATCACAGGGTGCTCCTCGTGGTCGGGATAGAGCAGGCCGAGTTCCATCATCAGCTGGCAGCCGTTGCATACACCGAGGCTGAGGGTGTCCTCACGGGCATAGAAGTCGTCGAGGGCTTTCTTGGCCTTCTTGTTGTAGAGGAAGGCGCCTGCCCAGCCTTTGGCCGAGCCCAGCACGTCGGAGTTGGAGAAGCCGCCGATGAAGGCGATCATATTGACGTCCTTGAGGTCTTCGCGGCCCGTGGCGAGGTCGGTCATGGTGACGTCGCGCACGTCGAAACCGGCGAGATAAAGAGCGTAGGCCATCTCACGGTCGCACTGGCAGCCCTTCTCGCGGATGATGGCCGCGTTGATGCCCGTGGGCTTGCGGCGATGCATGTCGATGCCGAGGCTGGCGGCCGTGCCGGTGAAGTTGCGGCCAAAGCTATAATGCAGATACTGTTTCTTGTAGTTCATGAAACGCTCCATGGCCTTACGCGGACCGCTCTGCTTGCGGTCGAGCAGGTACGACGACTTATACCAAGTGTCGCGCAACTCGTCGATGTCGAAGATGTAGTTGTGTTCGGCATGCAGGATGTTGACCTGACGCTTGGCCTGAGGCTTACCGATCATCTTGAAGGTGATGCCCAGCTCGCGCAACATGCGGTTGGCGATGCCGTCGTTGGAGACTTGGATGACTACCGAGGGCTTCTCGCAGAAGAGCACAGCCATCAGGTCGTCCTTGTCGAAGGCGCTGAGGTCGAGGTTCATGCCGTAGGTCGTGTTGGCGAAGTTCATCTCCAACAAGGTGGTGATCAAACCACCCGCCGACACGTCGTGACCGGCCAGGATGAGGTTGCTCTCGATGAGCTTCTGGATGGCGTTGAAGCACTTCTTGAAGTAGTTGACGCTCTTCACGTCGGGCACCGACTGACCGATGGCGCCGATGCTTTGGGCAAAGCTGCTGCCGCCCAGCTCGAAGCCGTCTTTCGAGAAGTCGATGTAAAGGAGCTCGGTGTTCTCGTCGGCCTTCATCACAGGGCGCACCACCTGACGGATGTTCGACACCTCGCCAGCTGCAGAGACGATGACCGTTCCGGGGGCGACGACTTTCTCACCATTGGGGTATTTCTGCGTCATGGAGAGGCTGTCCTTACCCGTCGGCACGTTGATGCCCAAGGCCACGCAGTAGTCGCTCAAAGCCTTCACGGCCTCGTAGAGACGGGCGGTCTCACCGTCTTGCTTGGCGGGCCACATCCAGTTGGCGCTCAGCGACACCCCTTCGAGGTTGCCTTCGATGGGAGCCCAGAGGATGTTGGTCAAAGCCTCGGAGACCGAGAGACGCGAAGCGGCGGCCGGGTTGATGAGGCCTGCTATCGGGGCGTGACCCAAGGCCGTGGCGATGCCGCGCCTGCCGTTGTAGTCCAAGGCGCTGATGCCGAGGTTGCTCAGCGGCAGCTGCACCTCACCCACGCACTGCTGCTGGGCCACACGACCCGTCACGGAGCGGTCCACCTTGTTGGTGAGCCAGTCTTTGCAGGCCACGGCTTCCATTTGCAGCACGTTGTTGAGGTATTTGTGTATGTCGCGCTTGGTATAGCTGATCTTCTTGAAATGGTAGGGCTTCGTCTTGTCGTGCAGGATCGTCTTGGGGGCGCTGCCGAAGAAGTCGGAGATGGCCAAGTCGATGGGAGCCTTGCCTTTCTTGCGGACGAAACGCAGGCGCTCGTCTCCAGTCACCTCACCCACCTCGTAATACGGAGCGCGCTCACGCTCGGCGGTCTCCTTGATGATGTCCTTGTCCTTCTTGTTGACCAAGAGACCCATGCGCTCCTGCGATTCGTTGCCGATGATTTCCTTGTCGGACAGGGTCGGGTCGCCAACGGGCAGGTTGTCGACGTACACCACGCCGCCCGCGTCCTCGATGAGTTCGCTGAGGCAGTTGAGGTGGCCGCCTGCACCGTGGTCGTGGATGCTGCGGATGGGGTTGTGGTCGCTCTCAGCCATGGCACGGATGACGTTGCTCACACGCTTCTGCATCTCGGGGTTGGCACGCTGCACGGCATTCAGCTCGATGGCGTTGCTGTATTGGCCCGTGTCGACGCTCGACACGGCGCCGCCACCCATACCGATGCGGTAGTTGTCGCCGCCCAACATGATGATGACGTCGCCCTCTTCGGGTTCCAGCTTCTTGGCATCCTTCACCTTGGCGAAGCCGATGCCGCCAGCCAACATGATGACCTTGTCGTAGCCTAGGGTTTCCTTTTCGCTATGCTCAAAGGTCAGCAAGCTGCCGTTGATGAGGGGCTGGCCGAACTTGTTGCCGAAGTCGGAGGCGCCGTTGGAGGCCTTGATGAGGATCTCTTCTGGCGTCTGATAGAGCCATTGGCGCGGCTCGATGTCCTTCTCCCACTCACGGCCTTGCTCCGTGCGGGGATAAGAGGTCATGTAGACGGCAGTACCCGCCAAGGGCAGACTGCCTTGACCGCCGGCCAAACGGTCGCGGATCTCGCCGCCGCTGCCTGTGGCTGCGCCGTTGAAAGGCTCCACGGTGGTCGGGAAGTTGTGCGTCTCGGCTTTCAGCGAAATCACCGTCTCGATGGGCTTGATTTGGAAGGCCGAGGGCTTGTTGGGCTCGGCGGGAGCGAACTGCTCCACCTTGGGGCCGAGGATGAAGGCCACGTTGTCCTTGTAGGCCGACACGA
>JAEEGH010023020.1_pt1 | contig 12715 bp, 7 predicted proteins | sample 9134181 | NCBI WGS metagenome assembly JAEEGH01 (sample SAMN16246544, study PRJNA631951) | gut metagenome | biome: gut microbiome; feature: rumen; material: DP-attached | host: Bos | place: Iran: Karaj | collected 2018-10 | reverse complement strand
GTTGGCGTTATATAATAAAATATTCAATATGAAGCGTTTTTTCACAACGGTTGTTTTGATAGCAGTCCTATGTGTTATGTCCGGCTGCAAAAAGGATGGAGTATATAGACCCAGTCAGAAGCTGTCGGGTATCTCGGAATACTTTGAACGGACTCACCAGAGGTATGATAACGAACTCAAGGTATGGAAAGTCATTCATAAGGACAGCACGAAACGCCATCAGACAGAGAAATGGATCTGGAATGGCAATCGTCTGGATCGCATTGACTTCTATTCGGGTAACAATGTGTCTAACAGCCTTGCGTTTACATACGACGGCAAGCGCCTTGTTCGTGCTTATATTAGTGAAACAAAGTCGGGCGTCGAATATCACTACAACGGTAAAAAACTCGAGACAATGACCGTTAAAAACAAAAACGGAGAGACTGTTGCAACTTATGAATTTAAATATGACGGAAAGAAGATCAGCCAGATAACCATTGATGGCAATGCTGTTCAAACCAAATCAGACATTGACATTGATGCTTTGGCGCTTTTGCCTGTGTTGGGTGATGCCCAATCGGTGCACGACCTTGCAGAATGCCATAAGAAAGATCAAGCAAAAAAAGGTGAGACAGTGTACCGTATAGTTTGGAAAGGCGACAATATCAAAAGCATTAGCAACGCTTCTGACGGTAATACAGTAACATATCGATACGATGATAAATATAACCCTTTGCAGGGGTTGATGCCAACACTTATTGGCGTAGGCGAAAACGTAGACAGTTATGCTTTTGCGAACAAAAACAATGTTATTTCAGTCGATTACGGTAGTTCAAAACTCTCATATAGCTACACATATAGTGAAAAATTGCCGGTGTCACGCAGTCGCAACGAAATAGACCATTACACGCAGGGCTACCGATATGTGGATGTCTATATTACGTACTTCGAGTATATTGAATAGCCGGTGATAGTATAATTCAATTGCTCAGCATTATTTTACAATGCGGTGGAGTGAATTTACTGTTGTGATCAAGTATAATATACAAAAAGAGGGATGCTGTAAAGCATCCCTCTTGTACAAACCTTATAAAAACACAAATGCTATTTCATTTGTTGTCAGGCTTTGCCCTGCGGCACCATATTGTAGGGTATGGCATCGTTGGGACTGTGCGGCTCGTCGATGACTCCAAAGTTCTTTTCGTACTTCTGTAGGTTGTCGTTCAAGGCCATAAGGAGTCTTTTGGCGTGGATGGGCGACATCAGTATGCGCTGTCGCACTGTTGCGCCTTCACGGCCAGGCAGAGCCTGTGCAAAGTCGAGGATAAACTCGGCAGGAGAGTGGGTTATTACAGCAAGGTTGCTGTATGTACCTTGCGCAACATCATCACTGATATTGAGGTTCAGATTGTTTTTGTTTTCTTGTGCCATTGTTTAATCCTCTTGTTATTGGTTCATTGTTTTTTTGTCCGCCACAATAAGGTTTTGGTATTCGCGGAGACCTGTTCCTGCGGGGATAAGGTGACCGACGATTACGTTCTCCTTCATACCTTCGAGGTAGTCCTGTTTTGCATTGATGGCAGCCTCGGTGAGGACCTTGGTGGTCTCCTGGAAGGATGCAGCGCTGATGAAGCTCTTGGTCTGCAGCGAGGCGCGTGTGATACCCTGAAGTATCTGTTTTGCTGTAGCAGGCTTGGCTTCGCGTGCAGTAACGAGTTTCTTGTCCTGACGGCGCAGATAGGAGTTCTCGTCGCGCAGTTTGCGGGCAGTGATAATCTGGCCGTTTTCAAGTGTTTCGCTGTCGCCCTTGTCCTCGACAACCTTCATACCGAAGATCTCGTCGTTGATTTCGTGGAAATCAATTTTGTTGACGAGCTCGCCTTCGAGGAAGCGGGTATCGCCCGGGTCTTCGATTTCTACTTTGCGCATCATCTGACGTACAATGACTTCGAAGTGTTTGTCGTTGATTTTCACACCCTGCAGACGGTAGACTTCCTGTACCTCGTTGACGATGTATTCTTGCACCTTCATAGGTCCCTTAACGGCTAGGATGTCGGCAGGCGTGATGGCACCCTCGCTGAGCGGTGTACCAGCCTTGACATAGTCCTGATCCTGTGCAAGAATTTGCTTGCTGGTGCTGATAAGGTAGCTGCGCTGCTCACCAGTCTTGGAAGTGATGGTAATCTCACGGTTGTTGCGTTTGAGTTTCTTGGCGATGGAAACGATACCGTCGATTTCAGCCACGATGGCGGGGTCGGACGGGTTGCGGGCCTCGAAGAGCTCTGTGACTCGGGGCAGACCGCCCGTGATGTCGCCTGCTTTGCCGAAGCTGCGCGGTATTTTGACCATAATGTCACCAGCCTTGAGTTTCTGACCGTTGTCGACACCGATATGGGCACCGACAGGAAGGTCGTAGACTTTGAGGATGTTGCCCTCGTCGTCGACGATGTTGAGGGTTGGGTTCTTTGTACGCTGGCGCGATTCGACGATGACTTTGTCCTGAAGACCTGTCTGGGAATCGCTTTCAACACGGTAGGTCACGTTCTCGATGACGTTCTCGAAGCTGACCTTACCGTCGACATCGGATATGATGACAACGTTGTAGGGATCCCACTCTGCGATAAGGTCGCCACGATGCAGTTCGGAACCTGCCAGTTTGTAGAGCTTGGAGCCATAGGGCAGCAGTGCCGAGAAGAGCGTGACATCGGTCTTGGGATCGACAATGCGCATTTCCGCTGAACGACCCATAACGATGTGATAGCTTTCGCCTTGTGCATCGGTGTAGGGTATGGCACGGAGTTCATCGATGGCGAGAATACCGTCGTGATGTGACTCTATGCTTGAAGTGGTACCAATGTTGCCACCGGCGACACCACCTACGTGGAATGTACGCAGTGTCAGCTGTGTACCAGGTTCACCAATAGCCTGTGCGGCGATGACACCGACAGCCTCGCCTTTCTGTACCATACGGCCAGTGGCCAGGTTGCGGCCATAGCACTTGGCGCAGACGCCGTGTTTGGCTTCGCAGGTGAGAACTGAGCGGATTTCTACCTCTTCGATATGAGCTTCTTCGATGCGTTTGCAGATTTCTTCGGTAAGTTCTTCGCCGGCACCGACAATGAGTTCGTCGGTTTGGGGGTCGAAAATATCGTGTACCGATGTACGGCCAAGAATCTTTTCACTGAGGCTCTGGACGATATCCTCGCCTTTCTTGAGTGCTGTGGTGGGCAGACCGCGCAGTGTGCCGCAGTCTTCCTCGGTGATGATGACATCGTGTGCCACGTCAACGAGACGACGGGTAAGGTAACCGGCGTCAGCTGTTTTAAGAGCTGTATCGGCCAGACCCTTACGAGCACCGTGGGTAGAGATAAAGTACTCAAGCACCGACAAACCTTCTTTGAAGTTGGAGATGATGGGGTTCTCGATAATCTCGTTGCCGGCGGCACCAGCTTTCTGCGGCTTGGCCATCAGACCACGCATACCGGAGAGCTGACGGATCTGCTCCTTGCTACCACGGGCGCCCGAATCATACATCATGTATATGGGGTTGAAGCCCTGGTTGTCGGCCTTGAGCTGTTTCATCAAGGTCTCGGTAAGCTGGTTGTTGGTGTTGGTCCAGATATCGATAACGTGGTTGTAGCGTTCGTTGTTGGTGATAAGACCCATGGCATACTGGGACATAACCTCCTCGACCTCCTCGTTGGCTTTTTCGATGAGCTGTTCCTTCTCGGCGGGGATGAGCACATCGCCCAGGTTGAAGGAGAGACCGCCGCGGAAAGCTTGACGGTAGCCCATATTCTTGATGTCGTCGAGGAAGATGGCGGTGACAGCATTGCCGCACTGGGTGAATATGTCGCCGATGATGTCGCGCAACGACTTCTTGCCCATCACCTGGTTAATGAAACCATATTCCGACGGGACGACCTGGTTGAAGATAACGCGGCCGACAGTGGTGCGGAGGCGATTGGTCTTGATGTAATGGCCGTTGGCGTCAAGGATGGGATTGCCTTCGCGGTCGCGTTTGATTTCGAACTCGGTGCGGCTGTGAAGGGCGGTCTCGGCGGGAGTGCTGCAGGCGATGTCGGTAAGCACATTGCCTTTTTTGTCCTTGATGACCTCCATGAAGGTGCGGTCGGTCTTGACGTAGGAATATTCGTCGTGGCGGTGGTCCTCATCGAGTTGCACAGAGATGCAGGCGTTGAGGTCGACACGTTTTTCGTTATAGGCGATTATGACTTCCTCGGCGGAGTAGAAGCGCTGACCCTCGCCCTTGACAGTCTCGGTGGCTGTGGTGCGACGAGGCTTGGTCATGTAGTACAGACCGAGCACCATGTCCTGCGACGGGACGGTGATAGGGGCACCATTGGCGGGGTTGAGAATGTTGTGGGTGGAGAGCATCAGCAGCTGTGCCTCGAGGATGGCGGCGTTGCCCATAGGCACGTGGACAGCCATCTGGTCGCCGTCGAAGTCGGCGTTGAATCCGGTACACACCAGCGGGTGGAGGCGGATGGCCTTACCTTCGACGAGACGGGGCTGGAAGGCCTGGATACCGAGACGGTGCAGCGTAGGAGCACGGTTGAGCAGGATGGGGTGACCTTTGAGGATGTTCTCGAGGATTTCCCACACGACGGGCTCTTTGCGGTCGACAATGCGCTTGGCGCTCTTGACGGTTTTGACGAGGCCGCGCTCGAGGAGTTTGCGGATGACATAGGGTTTGAAGAGCTCGGCGGCCATATCCTTGGGCAGACCGCACTCGTGCATGCGCAGCTCGGGGCCGACGACGATGACCGAACGGCCAGAGTAGTCGACACGCTTACCGAGGAGGTTCTGACGGAAGCGACCCTGCTTGCCCTTGAGGGCATCGGAGAGCGACTTGAGTGCGCGGTTGCTGTCGGACTTCACGCTGGAGACCTTGCGGCTGTTGTCGAAGAGAGAATCGACAGACTCCTGCAGCATGCGTTTCTCATTGCGCATGATGACTTCGGGAGCCTTAATCTCAACAAGGCGTTTCAGACGATTGTTGCGGATGATAACGCGACGATAGAGCTCGTTGATGTCGGAAGTGGCGAAACGGCCACCATCCAGCGGCACGAGGGGTCGCAGGTCGGGAGGAATGACCGGAATGATGTTCATGATCATCCACTCGGGACGGTTGTCCATGCCACGGGCACGCATGGAACGCTGCGACTCACGGAACGACTCGATGACATTGAGGCGCTTGAGAGCATCCTGTTTGCGAGCCACGGCAGTCTCCTTGGAGGCTTTGGCGCGGAGCTCGTAAGAGAGCTTGTCGAGGTCGAGGTTGCAGAGGAGCGTATAGAGAGCCTCGGCACCCATGCCGGCAATAAATTTGTCGGGGTCGCTGTCGGGCAACTGGTCGTTGCCTTCGGGCAGAGAGTCTTTAATGTAATAATATTCTTCTTCGGTGAGCAGGTCGAGGCGCTGGACAGGCATCTCGTTCAGCATGGCCTTGCCGGGCTGAAGGACGATGTATTTCTCGTAATAGATGACCTGGTCGAGTTTCTTGGAAGGGATGTTGAGCAGGGTGCCGATTTTGTTGGGCAGGGAGCGGAAGAACCAGATGTGGGCGATGGGGACCACAAGTTCGATGTGGCCCATGCGCTCGCGGCGGACCTTCTTCTCGGTGACTTCGACACCGCAGCGGTCGCAGACGATACCCTTGTAGCGGATACGTTTATATTTGCCGCAGTGGCACTCCCAGTCGCGCGTGGGTCCGAAGATGCGCTCGCAGAACAAGCCGTCGCGCTCGGGCTTGTAGGTGCGATAATTTATGGTTTCAGGCTTGGTTACCTCGCCAAAGGAGCGGCGCTTGATGCTTTCGGGCGACGCGAGGCTGATGGTAATCGAGTTGAAATCGGTCTTTACCTGAGATTCTTGTTTAAAAGCCATTGTTCTTTACTTTCTACTTAATTAATCAAACGTTACCTCCAAACCGAGACCACGGAGTTCGTGGACAAGGACGTTGAACGATTCGGGGATACCCGGAACCGGCATATTGTCGCCCTTGACGATAGCTTCGTAGGCCTTGGCACGGCCCATGACGTCGTCGGACTTGACGGTGAGCACTTCCTGCAGCACATGGGATGCGCCGTAGGCTTCGAGAGCCCAGACCTCCATCTCACCGAAACGCTGACCACCAAAGTTGGCTTTACCGCCGAGGGGCTGCTGGGTGATGAGAGAGTAGGGTCCGATGGAACGGGCGTGCATCTTGTCGTCAATCATGTGGTGGAGCTTGAGGTAGTAGATGTAACCTACGGTGGCGGGCTGGTCGAAGCGGTCGCCAGTCTCACCGTCGTAGAGGTAGGTACGGCCGTTTTCGGGAAGGCCGGCCTCACGCATATAACCGTTGATTTGCTCGAGAGTGGCACCGTCGAAGATGGGGGTCTTGAAACGCTTGTTGAGTTTCTTGCCAGCCCAACCCAGGACGGTCTCATAAATCTGTCCAAGGTTCATACGCGAAGGCACACCCAGGGGGTTGAGGACGATGTCGACAGGAGTGCCGTCGGCGAGGAAAGGCATATCCTCGGCGCGGACAATCTTTGACACGATACCTTTGTTACCATGGCGGCCTGCCATTTTGTCACCGATGCGCAGTTTGCGCTTCATGGCGATGTAGACCTTGGCCATCTGGACAATGCCACTGGGGAGGTCGTCACCGACGGTGAGGGCGAACTTGTTACGGGTGAAGCGGCCGGAAATCTCGCGGTACTTGATATTATAGTTGTTGAGCAACTCTTTGATGAGGGCGTTGGTCTCCTTGTCGGTGGTCCACTTGTTGGGGCTAACCTCGGTATAGTCGATAGTTTTGAGCGTCTTGGCACTGAACTTGACTTTCTTGGGGATGAGCTCTTCGCGGTGGCTGGTGTAAACACCGTTGGAGACTTTGCCGTTGAGGAGAATGAGAAGACGGGAGATGAGTTTGTCCTTCAACTCCTCGCACTCGAAACGATACTCTTCCTCGGGCTTGGCAAGAAGTTCTTTCTCCTTGGCGCGAGCCTTGCGGTCGCGGATGACACGGGCAAAAAGCTTCTTGTCGATGACCACACCGTGCATCGAAGGAGGAACCTTAAGAGAGGCATCCTTCACATCGCCGGCCTTGTCGCCGAAGATGGCGCGGAGAAGTTTCTCCTCGGGAGTGGGATCAGACTCTCCCTTGGGAGTAATCTTACCAATAAGGATATCGCCTTCCTTGACCTCGGCACCGACACGGACAATACCATTCTCGTCGAGATCCTTGGTAGCATCGTTACCGACGTTGGGGATGTCGCGAGTGAGTTCCTCGTTACCACGCTTGGTCTCGCGGACTTCGAGGGTAAACTCCTCGACATGGACGGAGGTGAAGATATCCTCGCGCACTACGCGCTCGGAGATAACAACAGCATCCTCGAAGTTGTAACCCTTCCACGGCATGAAGGCAACCATCATGTTGCGGCCAAGTGCGAGTTCGCCTCCCTGGGTGGCATAACCTTCGCAGAGGACCTGGCCTTTCTTGACCTTATCGCCCTTCTTGACGATAGGACGCAGGTTGATGGCGGTGGAATGGTTGGTACGTTGATATTTGGTGAGGCGATATTCCTTCACATCGTCGTCGAAGGAAACAAGACGTTCCTTCTCGGTGCGGTTGTGGCGGATGACAATCTTGGTGGAGTCGACAAACTCGACGACACCGTCGGCCTCAGCGTTGAGCAGCACGCGGCTGTCGTGCGCCACAGCCTCTTCGATGCCCGTACCGACGATGGGAATCTCGGGGTTGAGCAGGGGAACAGCCTGACGCATCATGTTCGATCCCATCAGAGCACGGTTGGCGTCGTCGTGCTCGAGGAACGGGATAAGCGATGCTGCGATAGAAGCAATCTGGTTGGAAGCGATGTCCATGAGGTCGATTTCGTCGGGCGACACAATGGGGAAGTCGGCCTGACGACGAGCCTTGACACGGCTTTCAGTGATGTGACCTTCCTCATCCTGGGGAGTGGTGGCCTGAGCCACAGTCTTATTCTCCTCAGCCTCTGCAGAGAGGTAGATGGGAGGCTCGTTGAGTTGCACCTGACCGTCGACGACACGCTGATAAGGAGTCTCTATGAATCCCAACTCATTAATCTTAGCATAAACGCAGAGAGAAGAGATAAGACCGATGTTGGGGCCTTCAGGCGTCTCGATGGTGCAGAGGCGACCATAGTGAGTATAGTGGACGTCGCGGACCTCGAAGCCTGCACGCTCGCGCGACAGACCGCCGGGGCCGAGAGCCGATATACGGCGTTTGTGGGTGAGCTCTGCCAAAGGATTGGTCTGGTCCATGAACTGGCTCAACTGGTTGGTACCAAAGAACGAGTTGATGACCGACGAAAGGGTCTTTGCATTGATAAGTTCGGTGGGGGTGAACACCTCGTTGTCACGCACATTCATGCGCTCTCGAATGGTGCGGCTCATGCGGGCAAGACCCACGCCAAACTGGTTGGAGAGCTGTTCACCGACGGTGCGGATACGACGGTTCGACAGGTGGTCGATATCATCCACTTCCGCCTTCTGGTTGATAAGTTCAACCAAATACTTAATGATAGAAGTAATGTCCTCCTTGGTCAGAACGCGGACATTGTCGGGGACATCAAGGTTCAATTTGGTGTTGATTCTGTAGCGACCCACATCGCCCAGATCATAACGTTTCTCAGAGAAGAAGAGTTTCTCAATGATACTGCGGGCAGTCTCCTCGTCGGGAGGTTCGGCATTGCGGAGCTGGCGGTAAATATACTCGCATGCTTCCTTGGCATTGTTTGCAGTATCCTTCTTTAAACTGTTGTAAATGACGGAATAGTCGATACCGTCCTTATCCTCGGTCTTGATGAGGATGGATTTGACATCGAGCTCAAGGATTTTCTCAATATGTTCCTCCGTGAGTTCGACATCGCGCTCGATGACCACCTCGGTACGCTCCATGGAGACGACCTCTCCGGTGTCCTCGTCAACGAAATCCTCGGTCCAAGTCTCCACCACACGGGCGGCAAGCTGTTTGCCGAGCACTTTTTTCAAATTATTGCGATTGACCTTAACCTCTTCAGCAAGTTCGAAGATGTCAAGAATATCCTTGTCGGATTCATATCCGATGGCGCGCAAGAGGGTAGTGATAGGCAATTTCTTCTTACGGTCGATATAAGCGTACATTACGTTGTTGATATCGGTCGTAAACTCCATCCACGAACCCTTGAAGGGAATAATACGGGCGGAATAGAGCTGTGTGCCATTCGAGTGGAACTGAGTACCGAAAAAGACACCGGGCGAACGGTGCAACTGGGAGACCACGACGCGTTCTGCGCCATTGATAACGAAGGTTCCCTTCGGGGTCATATAAGGAATCATGCCCAGATAGACATGCTGCTCGAGGGTCTGGAAATCTTCATTCTCAGGGTCTTTGCAACTCAGTTTCATCTTGGCTTTCAGCGGCACGCTGTAGGTCAGGCCGCGCTCGATGCACTCCTCGATGGTATAACGGGGAGGATCGATATAATAATCCAAGAATTCGAGTTCGAAATTGTTTCGCGCATCGGTGATGGGGAAATTCTCTTTAAAGACTTTGAACAGGCCTTCGTCCAGACGGTTGTCGGGATTGGTCTCAATCTGGAAGAAGTCTTTGAACGACTTGACCTGGATATCGAGAAAATCCGGATATTCAAATTTGCGTACCGACGCGAAATTGACTACTGTGGGTTCTTTTTTTGCCAAGGGACTAAAAAATTATATCGTGTTCTATAACTGATCGCGAGTGAAGCAGGAGTACCCATTGAAGGGGTTGAAGAAGCGCGGAATCGGATTCCATAGCAACAAGGAATAGGCACTCCGATCACGTCGGAGGCCCTATTCCTCGTTAGTATCAGGAAAGGATTACCTTACTTGATCTCGATTTCGGCACCAGCCTCTTCGAGGGCTTTCTTCAGGCTCTCAGCCTCGTCCTTGGAAACACCTTCCTTGACGGGTTTGGGGGCGTTGTCGACAAGCTCCTTGGACTCTTTCAGACCGAGGGAGGCCATGTCCTTAACAGCCTTCACGACGCCAAGTTTCTTGGTCTGATCGGGAACACCCTTCAGGATCACGTCGAAGGAGGTCTTCTCCTCAGCAGCGGCGGCGGCACCACCGGCGGCGGGGGCGGCGACTGCAACAGCAGCGGCGGCGGGTTCAATGCCGTACTCCTCTTTCAGGACGTCAGCGAGTTCTTTAACTTCTTTAACGGTAAGGTTAACCAATTCTTCAGCAATAGCTTTGATGTCTGCCATGACTTTATTGTTTTTAAATGTTTTACAAATTTGTTTTTTAATTGTTTTTGGCTTTTTCTTGGGAGCCACCCCTGATTTGTTTGTTTTGCGCGTTATAGCTTATGCGCGCTCCTCCAATGTTTTCAGCACACCGGTAATGGTATTGCCAGCCGACTGAACCTGCGACAGAACGTTCTTGATGGGCGACTGCAGCAGGGCAACCACATCGGCGATGAGCTCGTTCTTGGACTTGATGTTGACAAGAGCGTCGAGGTTCTCGTGACCGATATAGAAGCACTCTTCGACATAGGCGCCTTTGAGAATGGGCTTCTCAGCGTTCTTCTCAGCGGCACGGAAACTCTTGATGAGCTTCGCGGGTGCATTGTTGGTGTTCGAAAGCATTATGGCGGTTTCACCCTTGATCACAGGGAAGAGCTCGGAATAGTCGAAACCCGACTTCTCGAGGGCCTTGATGAGAAGAGTGTTCTTAACAACTTCCAGCTTCACCTCATTTCGGAAGGCGGCACGACGCAATTTGCTGGTCTGCACAGAGTTCAAACCTCCGATATCTGCGATGTACAGATTGGGATAGGCCTTGATCTCTTCGCACAGGGCGTCGATATGCTGGTCTTTCAGTTCTTTTCTCATAATGTTTCTTGATTGTTAAAAAGGTTACAACGTAGCGGCTTTGGTGTCGACTTTGACGCCGGGGCTCATGGTGCTGCTGATGGCGATGCTCTTCACGTAAGTGCCTTTGGCGGCGCTGGGTTTGAGCTTCATAATCATCTGGAGCACTTCGCGGGCGTTCTCAACGATCTTCTGGTCGTCGAAGGAGCATTTGGCAACGGCGGTATGGATGATACCAAACTTGTCGACCTTGAAGTCGATCTTACCGGCCTTGGCTTCTTGGACAGCCTTGCCAACTTCCATGGTAACAGTGCCGGTCTTGGGGTTCGGCATCAGGCCACGGGGACCGAGGATGCGACCGAGAGCACCAATCTTGGGCATGCAGCTGGGCATGGTGATGATGACATCGACATCGGTCCAGCCACCTTTAATCTTGGTGATGTACTCGTCCAGGCCGTAGTAATCGGCACCGGCGGCTTTGGCCTCTTCCTCCTTGTCGGGAGTGCAAAGCACAAGGACGCGGACGGTCTTACCCGTGCCGTGGGGCAGCGTCACACTGCCGCGCACCATCTGGTTGGCCTTGCGGGGGTCGACACCCAGACGAACGTCGATATCCACGGAAGCGTCGAACTTGGTGAAGGTGATATTCTTCACGATGCTGACAGCCTCCTCGAGGGAGTACACTTTGCTACCGTCAAATTTGGCGACAGCCTCTTTCTGTTTTTTAGTCAGTTTTGCCATGTTGGTCTTTTTTTGTGGTCAACGCATGTTCGCTCTTGCTACTGGTGCTACCACTGTTCATAATTCATTTTTTACTTCTTGAGGGGATTCTCACCCGTAACGGTGATACCCATGCTGCGGGCAGTGCCGGCCACCATGCTCATGGCGCTCTCAACCGTGAAGCAGTTGAGGTCGGGCATTTTGGCTTCGGCAATCTGGCGCACTTGCTCCCAAGTTACCGAGGCGACCTTGACGCGGTTGGGTTCGCCGGAACCCTTCTGTGCCTTGGACATCTCTTTCAACTGGACAGCAACAGGAGGAGTTTTCAGTACAAAGTCAAAGGACTTGTCCGTATACACAGTGATGATCACGGGCACGACTTTGCCGGCCTGGTCCTGTGTACGGGCGTTGAACTGCTTGCAGAACTCCATGATGTTCACACCCTTGGCACCCAGAGCGGGTCCCACTGGGGGAGCGGGGTTGGCAGCAGCGCCTTTGATTTGCAATTTAATCAATCCTGCAACTTCTTTTGCCATTGATTTAAATTTTAAAAGTGTTAGTTGTTCGTGTTACTGTTCCTTTTCGACCTGCGAGAAGTTGAGTTCGAGTGGGGTGCGGCGTCCGAAGATTTTGACAGTCACTTTCAGTTTCTTTTTGTCTTCGTTCACCTCTTCCACAACACCGACGAAGCTGTTGAACGGTCCGTCGATGACCTTTACGTTTTCGCCAATGATGTAGCGGTCCATCATTTCGGCACCGTCGGCGTGCTCGTCCATCTTGCCCAGGATGCGGTTGATTTCGGCCTGGCGCATGGGGATGGGCTTGCCTTCGCGTTCGCGGAGGAAGTCAAGCACGTTGGGCAGATTCTGAATGACGGGGATGATTTCGTCGCGCAGATTGGCTTCGATAATGACATATCCAGGGAAGAAGTTGCGTTCTTTGATTACTTTCTTTCCGTTGCGGATGGCCACTACCTGTTCTGTGGGGATGAGGACGGTGGGCACATCGTCGCTCCAGCCACGTTTGGCCATTTCGCTTTCGATGTACTCTTTAGCCTTCTTCTCCTTGCCGCTGATTGCTCTGACGACATACCACTTTTTTTCCTGCTGCTCCATTGTTATAGG
>JAEEGH010023019.1_pt1 | contig 12715 bp, 5 predicted proteins | sample 9134181 | NCBI WGS metagenome assembly JAEEGH01 (sample SAMN16246544, study PRJNA631951) | gut metagenome | biome: gut microbiome; feature: rumen; material: DP-attached | host: Bos | place: Iran: Karaj | collected 2018-10 | reverse complement strand
GGAGCTGGTCAACTCCTCCGTGGATCGGATCGAGAAGAACCCGCCCGTGGCCAAGATGTTCGAGCGCATGACCTTTTTGCCCCTGGAGCACATCACGTCCATGGTCCGTCCCGGCGGCAACGGCATCGGCATGCACGTGATCCCCGTGGAGAAGGAAGTGGCGGCGGAGCGCACCGCCGTGGACATCGAGAAGATCTCCTACTGGCTGCAGAAATACGACGGGCATCTCTCCGCGGGCATCTGCTCCTGCCGGGCCTCCCGGGCCATGCTGGGCGAGGGCTGCACCGACGACGTGAACGACTGGTGCATCCAGGTGGGCGATATGGCGGATTACACCGTGGAGACCGGCCGCGCCCACTACATCACCAAGGAGGAGGCGCTGGACATCCTGCGCAAGGCCGAGGAGAACGGCTACGTGCACCAGGTCACCAACATCGACGGCGCCGACCACATCTTCGACATCTGCAACTGCAACGTGCAGATCTGTAACGCCTTGAGGACCTCCCTGCTGTACAACACGCCCAACATGTCCAAGAGCGCCTACACCGCCCGGGTGGACAAGGAGAAGTGCGTGGCCTGCGGCCGCTGCGTGGAGTTTTGCCCCGCCGGCGCGCTGAAGCTGGGCCAGAAACTGTGCCAAAAGGACGGCAAGCCCGTCGAATACCCCAAGTCCGTGCTGCCCGACCGCATCCGCTGGGGCAAGTACGCCTGGGACGAGAACTACCGGGACACCGCCCGGGTCAACACCCATAAGACCGGCTCCGCCCCCTGCAAGGCCGCCTGTCCCGCCCACGTGTCCATCCAGGGCTACCTCAAGATGGCCCGGGAAGGCCGGTACGACGAGGCGCTGGCCCTCATCAAGCGGGAGAATCCCTTCCCCGCCATCTGCGGCCGGGTGTGCAACAAGCGCTGTGAGGACGCCTGCACCCGGGGCACCGTCGACGCCCCCGTGGCCATCGACGACGTGAAGAAGTTCCTGGCCGAGCGGGACCTCCACGCCGAGACCCGCTACGTGCCCAAGAAGACCATCAACCGGGTGTCCGGCGAGTGGCCCCAGAAGATCGCCATCATCGGCGGCGGCCCGGCGGGCCTGTCCTGCGCCTACTATCTGGCGGAGCGGGGCTACAAACCCACCGTCTTCGAGAAGAACAGTAAGCCCGGCGGCATGCTGACCTACGGCATCCCCGCCTTCAAGCTGGACAAGGCCGTGGTTGACGCCGAGATCGACGTGATCCGCGCCCTGGGCGCCGAGATCCGCTGCGGCGTGGAAGTGGGCAAGGACGTGACCATCCAGCAGCTGAAGGAGGAGGGCTACGAGGCCTTCTACATCGCCATCGGCTGCCAGGGCGGCCGCCTCCCCGGCGTGCCCAACGAGACCGCCGAGGGCACCGAGATCGCCGTGAGCTTCCTGGAGAAGGCTCTGGGCGACAACAGCCGCAAGCTCACCGGGGACACCGTGATCATCGGCGGCGGCAACGTGGCCATCGACTGCGCCCGGACCGCCCACCGCATGGGCGCGGGCAGCGTATCCATGTTCTGCCTGGAGAGCCGGGACACCATGCCCGCCTCCCCCGAGGAGATCGCCGAGGCCGAGGAGGAGAACGTGAAGATCTTCCCCTCCTGGGGTCCCAAGGAGGTCCTGGTGGACGAGGCGGGGAAGGTGAAGGGCATCGTGCTCAAGCGCTGCACCTCTACTATCGATCCCGAGACCGGCAAGTTCAATCCCCAATACGACGAGAACGAGACCATGACCGTGGACGCCAAGAACATCGTCTTCGCCATCGGCCAGGCCATCGAGTGGGGCAAGCTCCTGGAGGGCACCGGCGTGAAGTTCTGGCACGGCAACTACCCCGTGGCGGACAAGTTCACCTATCAGACCGACGATCCCGCCATCTTCGTGGGCGGCGACGTGTTCACCGGCCCCAAGTTCGTCATCGACGCCATCGGTCAGGGCCATGAGGCCGCCGAGTCGCTGGCCCGGTTCGTCTCCAAGAACAACGTGTCCCAGACCCTGGGCCGGGATCGGCGCTACTTCAAGTCCCTGGACAAGGACAACATCGCCATCGACTCCTACGACAGCGCCCAGCGGCAGGTCCCGGCGGTGGACGAGACCGTGGACGCCAAGAACAGCTTCACCGATCCTCGGCTCACCCTGACCGAGGAGCAGGTGAAGATCGAGACGGCCCGGTGCCTGGGCTGCGGCGCCACCATCGTGGACGAGAACAAGTGCATCGGCTGCGGGCTGTGCACCACCCGGTGCGAGTTCGACGCCATCCATCTGCTGCGGGATCATCCCCAGAACTCCGACATGCGCCGGGCCGAGGACAAGGTGGGCGGCCTCTTGAGCTACGCCGTCAAGCGGGCCTTCAAGATCGTGGCCCACAGCGGCTCCGAGGAGGCGAAGATGATGCGCCGCAAGCGGAAGGAATACAACCGGGCCACCAAGGAGTTCCACAAGACCCATCCCCACACGGGCAACGGCGTGGACGTGGAAGCCCTGATGAAGGACTGACATGCACGAGATGGGCATCATCCTGCACCTGGCCAAATCCTTAGAGGAGACGGCGGCGGAGCAGGACATCCAAAAGATCCTCCGGGTGACGCTGCAGGTGGGGGAGGTGTCCGGCATCATGACGGACTACTTCACCGACTGCTGGAACTACTTCCGCAAGCGCCATCCGGTCCTCGAGACGGCGGAGCTGGAGCTGGAGGCCATCCCCGCCGTGACCTTCTGCGGGAACTGCGAGAGGACCTACCCCACGGTCCAGTACGGCCGGGAGTGCCCCTACTGCCACAGCGGGGAGACCTGGCTGCTGCGGGGGAACGAGTGCATCATCAAGGAGATAGAGGTGGAATAGAGGAGGGAGACCTATGGAGGAAAAGCCCGTCGAAACGCCCACAGAGGAGAAGATCGTCGCCAAGTCCGTGGAGGAGCAGCCTATCGCCAAACGGGAGGGCCTGGACAGGACCGTCAGCGTCACCCGGCAGCACTGCCTGTTCACCATGATCAGCGCCGCCGTGGTGGTGGTCTGCGTCTGCATCGGCGTGACCATGAACCTGACCACCATTCACGACGAGAACTTCGACCATATGGGCCTCAGGACCTTCTGCATGTTCACGGTGAACTCCAACATCCTCATGGGCGCGTCCATGGCCCTGGTGTTCCCCTACTCCCTGGACGGCCTGCGCAAGCACAACTTCCACCTGCCCCGCTGGGTAGTGGACATGGTCTACGCCGGGGTCACAGCCGTGGCGTTGACCTTCCTCATCTCCCTGTGCGTGCTGGCGCCGGTGAAGGGCTTCGTGCTGATCTTCACGGGCTCCCGGTTCTTCCTCCACGGCCTCTGCCCGATCCTGGCCATCGTGGCCTTCTGCTTCTTCATCAGCGAGCAGCGCATCCGCTTTCGGGACACCCTGTTCGCCCTGGTGCCCGTGCTGATCTACGCCGTCCTCTACTACGTGATGGTGGTGGTCCTGGGCGAGGACCGAGGCGGCTGGAACGACTTCTACGGCTTCGCCACCCGCCTGCCGGTCTGGATACCCATGGTGTCCATCATGCCCCTCACCTTCCTCATCGCCACGGTCATCCGCATCTTCCACAACCGGACCTTCGACAAGCGCCGCCAGGAGGAGGCCGCCTACTTCAGCGAGATCTTCGCCCACGCCGACATCCGGGAGATCGTGGCAGCCATGGCCCGGTTCCACCGGGAGAGCGGCAAGGGCCGGGACATCGTGGTGCCCGGTCGGGTCATCGCCATCATGGTGGAGAACAACGAGGGGGACTGCACCTGGGAGGAGTGCTGCGGCATCTACCTGAAGGAGTATCTGCAGAGCAACGAGGCCATGGACATCAAAAAGCTCTGGTTTTGAACCCCTGGGGGGCGCGTCCGGTCCGAGGACCGGCGGGCCCTCTTTTTTTCACATCCCTTTCACAATGTGGGGCGTGGTTTCTGGTACAATAGTGCATCATATATAGACGGAGCGGACGATGATCTCCAAGTTCAGCGTAAAAAAGCCCTTCACCGTGCTGGTGGCGGTCATATTGGTCCTGGTATTGGGCACGGTCTCCGTGACCAGGATGACCCCTGATCTCTTGCCGGAGATGAGCTTCCCCTATATCGTCCTGGTGACCCCCTACGTGGGCGCCGCCCCGGAGGAGGTGGAGACCACCGTCACCAAGCCCCTGGAGCAGAATCTGGCGGCCCTGGACGACCTCAAGCAGGTGACCTCCGTCTCCTCGGAGAGCGTGTCCGTGGTGTACCTCACCTTCGAGGACACGGTGAACGTGGACCGGGCCATGCTGGACATCCAGCAGGTGGTGACCCGGCTCAAGGGGGACTGGCCGGAGGCGGTGGGCACCACCAACATGCTGGAGCTGTCCACGGACCTGATCCCCACGGTGGTGGCGGCGGTCCACTATAAGGACATGGACCCCATCGACCTCTCCGGCTTCGTCAGCGACAAGCTGATCCCAGCCCTGGAGGGCACCAACGGCGTGGCGTCGGTGAACGCCACGGGCTTGGTGGTGGAGGAGGTCCAGATCGAGCTCAACAAGGAGAAGATCGACAAGCTGAACCGCAGGCTCTACGACTCCATGGACGAGGCGGCCCAGGAGGCCTTCGACAAGATCGACGAGGGCCAGCAGAAGATCGACGAGGGACGGCAGGAGCTGGAGAACGCCAAGGCGGAGCTGGAGGAGGGGCAGCAGAACCTGAACTACGGCAGCTATTCGGCGCGGGAGGGCTTCGAGAACGCCGAGGAGAAGCTGAACCAGAGCCGCCAGGAGCTGACCGACGCCATCGCCATGATGGAGTCCAAGCGGGCGGAGCTGGTGGCCCAGCGGGACAGCGTCCAGAATCAGCGCCAGGCCCTGTCGGCCCTGCAGGAATCCGTCACCCTGTTGGAGGGCCGGAAGGCGACCCTGGAGGCGAGCATCGCCGAGACCAGAGCCCGGGAGGACATGACCCCCGAGGAGAAGGCGGCCGCCCTGTTGGACCTGCAGCGGGAGCTGGACGCGGTGAACCAGGGGCTGGCGGTGGTCAACAGCCAGCTGACCCAATACGGCCTTTCCATGGACCAGGTCTCCGAGATGATGGCCCAGATGCAGCAGCTGGACGACGGGATCGCCCTGCTGGACAAGAACCTGGCGGAGGCGAAAGCCGGCCTCGCCCAGGTGGAGGGGGGCCAGCAGGAGCTGGACAAGCAGCGCAACGAGGTCTACAACCAGATCTGGAACGCCCAGAAGAAGATCGACGACGGCCGTCAGCAGATCGAGGACGGGGCCGTGGAGCTGGAGAACAGCCAGCAGCAGCTGGACGACGCCCTGGCCCAGGCCAAGGACCAGCTGGCCGCCGCCAAGGAGGCGGCGGACCTGCACGGCGTCCTCACCAAGGAGCTGGTGGCCCAGCTGGTCCAGGCCCAAAATTTTGAGATGCCCGCCGGGTTCGTGTCCGACGGGGACGTGAGCTGGATCGTCAACGTAGGCGACAAGGTGAAGGGCGTGGAGGCCCTGGAGAACGTGGCCATCCTGTCCCTGGGCCTGGACGGCCTGGACGTGGTGCGCCTGGTCGACGTGGCCGACGTGCGCATCGTGGACAACAGCGCCACCACCTACGCCCGCATCAACGGGGAGAACGGGGTCCTGCTCACCTTCAACCGGCAGAGCGCCTACGCCACCGCCACCGTGGCGGATACCATCGACGCCAAATTCCGGGAGCTGGAGGACCAGTATCCGGGGCTCAGCTTCGTGTCCCTCATGGATCAGGGGGACTACATCCATATGGCCATGTCCGCCGTGGTCCAGAGCCTGCTTTTAGGCGGCGCGCTGGCCATCTTCATCCTGTTCCTGTTCCTCAGGGACATCCGGCCCACCTTCGCCGTGGGCATCTCCATCCCCGTGTCCGTGCTCTTTGCGTTGGTGCTCATGTACTTCTCCGGGGTCACCATGAACGTGATCTCCATGGCGGGTCTCGCCATCGGGATCGGCATGCTGGTGGACAACTCCATCGTGGTCATCGAGAACATCTACCGCCTGCGGTCCGAGGGCATGGCGCCCAAGGAGGCCGCCATCCAGGGGGCCCGGGAGGTCATGGGGGCCATCACCGCCTCCACGTTGACCACCATCTGCGTGTTCGTGCCCATCATCTTCGTCCACGGCATGACCAGGCAGATCTTCATGGACATGATCCTGACCATCGCCTATTCCCTCATGGCCAGCCTGATCGTGGCCCTCACCGTGATCCCCGCCATGGCCCAGGGCCTGCTGCGGCGGAAGGTGAAGCCCATGAGCAACCTGGCCAGGAAGCTCATGGGGGGCTTTGAAAGGACGGTCCGCTTCACGTTGCGCCATCGGGCCCTGGCCCTGCTGCTGGCCCTCGCGCTGCTGGGGGGCTCGGCCTGGTGCTCCCTGCGGCAGGGCTATGAATACTTCCCCGAAAGCGGCGGCACCCAGATCTCCATCACCGTGTCCGTGCCGGAGGAGTACACCTTCGAGGACCGGTGCCGGGTGGCGGACGAGATGATGGCCGCCATGGAATCGGTGCCCCATCTCACCGACATCGGCGGCATGATCAACGGCGGCATGGAGAGCTTGGTGGGCCTGTCCTCCGGGGGCGGCGGGGACCAGATCACCGTCTACGCCCTGGTGGACGAGAACAGCGGCTACAGCAGCATCGAGGCCACGAAGGACATCCGAGAGGCCCTGGCCCCCTTCAAGGGGGAGGTGGACTTCGAGGTGGCCACCGTATCCACCATGAGCATGGGCTCCATGCTCCAAAGCGGCGGCTTCACCATGAACATCTATTCCAACGATCTCAACGACCTGCGCATGGCGGCCCAGGCCGTGGCGGAGCGGCTCAAGACGGTGGAGGGCCTCCGGGAGATCACCGGCGGGGCGGAGGACACCTCCCCGGCCCTGCACATCACGGTGGACAAGGAGAAGGCCATCGAGCACAATCTGACCACCGCCCAGGTGTACCTCGCCATCGTCCAGGAGCTGACCAGCTCCGTCAGCACCTCCCAGGTCACCACCAGCACCACCTCTCTCTCCGCCACCATCCATTCGGAGGACGGGGAGACGGACCGGCGGAAGCTGGAGAAGATGACCGTCACCGCCACGCTGCGGGACGGCACCACCGAGGAGGTGCCCCTGAAGGACATCATCACCATCTCCGAGACCGAGACCCTTTCCTCCATCCATCGGCTGGAGCAGCGGCGCTACATCTCCGTCTCCGCCACCGTGGCGGACGGGTACAACGTGACACTGGTGTCCACCGAGGCTCGAAAGGCCCTGGCGGACGTGGCGCTGCCCGAGGGCTGCCAGGTGGAGTACGCCGGGGAGAACGAGACCATCATGGACGCCATGAAGGACCTGGTGTTCCTGATGCTGCTGGGCGTGCTCATCATCTACCTCATCATGGTGGCCCAGTTCCAGTCCCTGCTCTCGCCCTTCATCGTGATTTTGACGGTGCCCCTCAGCTTCGCCGGCGGGTTCCTGGGCCTGCTGGCGGCGGGGTTCCATATGAGCATCGTGTCCATGGTGGGCATGATCATGCTGGTGGGCGTGGTGGTCAACAACGGCATCGTGCTGGTGGACTGCGCCAACCGGCTCCGGGAGGAGGAGGGCTTAGATAAGCGGGAGGCCATCGTGAAGGCGGCCACCATGCGCATCCGGCCCGTGCTCATGACCGCCCTCACCACCATCCTGGGCCTGCTGCCCCTGGGCGTGGGCATGGGCACCGGGGCGGAGATCATCCAGCCCGTGGCCATCGTGTGCATCGGCGGCCTCACCTACGCCACGCTGATGACCGTCTTCATCGTCCCCGTGCTCTACGACATCCTGCGCCGGGACAGGAAGCCCCAGCCCGCCCCCGCGCCGGAAGCGCCCGCCGCGCCCCAGGGTCCGGCCCTGGCGGGAGAGGAAGGGATGTAGCGGCGGGGGGCAGATAAACCCCAGGGGGACCGGGGGACCGGCCGTCCCCTGGCGCCATCGGAAAAATATAGAAGCGGCAGACCGTTTTCGGTCTGCCGCTTTTGTGTGATGGGGGACGGTCCTCGTCAGTTGATGACGATGCGCTTGGGCCTGGGGGTGGGGGTGACGATGCGCGGCGCCCGGGAGACGATCGGGATGCCAGGGTTCCGGAACCCGGGTACGGTGGGCGTGGGAGCGGCGACGGTGCCGGGAGCTTCGGTGGGGGAGGAGACGCCACGGAAGCGGATCTCGTAGGTGGTGCCCTCGTCCAGGCCGGTGACCCGGAACTTCAGCACGGCGTTGCCGGCGAACTGGTATTTCACGTCGTTGATGAGCCAGGCGTCCACGACGCAGCCCTTGGGGAGCTTGGAGGAGATGAAGATGTCCAGCTTGCCGCCGGGCAGCTTCTTGCGGGTCACCGGGTTGGTGTAGGGGTTCTCAAAGTCGAACTCCAGATAGTCCTGCCCGGCGGGGCTGCCGGAGGCGTTCATGAACTGGCCCCAGCAGTTGATGCAGTGCATGACCATGGGGATCTGCTTCTCCAGCTCTCGGGCGGCGAAGGGCCGGGCGTGCTGGTTGGTGGGGGAGATGCCCTTGAACACCGGCTCAATGGTGGTGGCCTCGTTCAGCCCCACGATCCGGAACTTGTTGACGGTGGTGTCCGGGAACTGGTACTTGACGCCGTTGATGAGCCAGTAGTCGATCTGGGCCTTCTTGGGGATCACGGCGGTCACGTAGCAGGAGAGGGAGCCGGCGGGGCAGTAGTTCTTGGTGACGGGGCTGTAGTAGGCTTCCTCGAAGTCGAACTCCGTGTACTTGGTGCCGGAGGCGTTGTTGTTCTTGGTCAGCAGCTGGAAGAAGCAGTTGACGGTCCGGAGCACCTTGCGCTCGTGGTAGTAGGCCTGGATGACGCAGGCCTCCGAGGCGATGAAGGCGGCGGACGCGCCGGATTCATAGTCCGGCTCCCCGTTGATCTCCCAGTGATCGAAGACGAAGCCATCGATGTTCTCCGCCTCGCACTCCAGCAGGGTGCTGCCCACGATGGGGACCCGGCTCTCGCCGTTGATGGTGCAGTGGATGCCCTCGGCGTAGTCCGGCTCGGGGGTGGGCTTGGGGGTCTTGGTGGGCTTGGGCGTGGCCGTCACGCGGGGGGTATCCGGCGCGGCGGGCGCCTGAGTGATCTCCGGTTCCTCGGTGATCTCCGGCTCCTCGGTGACCTCCGGTTCCTCGGTGGGCTGGGGCGTGGTGGTGATGGCCTTGGGGGTGATCTCCACCGGCGCTTCGGTTTCGTAGACCGTGGAGGAGCCGCTGGAAAGGACCACGATGCCGGCCTTGTTGCTGGTGACGGAGCCGCCGTTGCCGTAGAACACGCAGTAGGCGGACCAGCCGTTCATGGAGGCGGGGATGTGGTGGAGCTTGATGTGCTCACCGGTGACGCCGGAGACCGTGAGGCCGGGGAAGTAGGCCGAGGCGTCCTTGGCGTCCACCACGGTGCCGTTCTTGGTGAAGTACCAGTGGCGGCTGTCGTCGTTGTCCGCCCGGGAGACGAAGCCGCAGGAGCCGCCCTCCTGGACGGTCTCGCCGTAGGGGTGCTTGGTGATCTTCACGTCGCCCTTCTCCACCAGGACCTCCACCGAGGTGGAGAACCATTTGTCCTCGCCGCTCTTGGAGAGGAGCTTCAAGCTCAGCTTCACCTTCTGCTTGCCGGACTTGGTGAACTTGGAGGGGGAGATCTTCATGTCCTTCTGGCTCAGCTTGGTGACCGTGTGCTTCTTGCCGTCCTCCTCCCGGTACACGTGGCCGGAGATGGACAGGCCCGAGGTCTTGAAGGACTCGCCGATCTTATAGATGGTCTTGCTGGGCTGGGACGCCACGAAGATGTCCGTGTAGTACTCGGTAGGCGAATCGCCGGACTCGTTGACCGTCACATAGAGGGAATCGGAGAACCACTCCATGGAATCGCTTTTGCCGATGGCCTGGACCTTCACCGTCACCTTCTGCTTGCCCGCTTTGGTGAATTTGGTGGGGGAGATGGTCAGGTCGGACAGGTTGACGTTCAAGTCCGTCACATGCTTTCCGCCGCTGTTGTAAATGTGGCCGACGACCTTCATGCCGGAGGGATCGAAGGATTCTCCGATCTCGTAGATCATCTGAGTGGGGTTCTTGGTGATCGAGATGCTCTTGGTCCAGAGAGTCGGCAGGGCGAACGTAGGCGCGGCGAAGGACAGCACCATCACCAGCAGCAGCCCCAGACTGATCCATCGTTTGACGCGGAAAGAACCGATTTTCATAAGTCGATAACCCCCTTTGCGTGTTTCGGTACGTCAGCGGAAAGCAGAATTGTATACACATACAGTATACCCTGCATTGAAAACCAGCGCAAGAGGCATTCTGCAAAAAAAGAAGCCGAATGGCTTCTTTACAGGCACAGGCGGTCCTCCGGCTCCCTGTGGCGGGTGACGTACCGGAGGGCGTTGCGGTCCTCCGGGGCGAAGGGCCGGTCCGGGAGCTCCAGCTCGCAGCGCTCCGAGGCGTTGACGATCCGGGTGCCCCCCTCAAGGAGCTCCCGCTCCGGCAGGGGCCAGCCCCGCATGTGCACGTGGCCGTGGACCCAGAGGGCGGGCTCGTACCGGTCCAAAAGCTTACGGAAGCAGGCGAAGCCCCGGTGGGGCAGATCCTCCTCGTCGCCGAGGCCCTGGGGCGGGGCGTGGGTCACCACCACGTCCACGCCGCCGCTGCGCCACAGGGCGAAGCGGAGACGGGCGATCCTTTTGGCCATCTGCCGCTCCGTGAACTGCTGAGGGGCGTCAGGCCGATACTGAAGGCAGCCGCCCAGGCCCAGTATGCGCAGGCCCCGGTAGATGACCAGCTGATCGTCGATGCAGTCGCAGCCCTCCGGCGGGCGGCGGGAATATCCCTCGTCGTGGTTCCCGTGGACGTAGAGGAGGGGGGCATGGGCCATGGTGACCAAAAAGGAAAGGTAGTCCGCCTTCAGATCCCCGGCGGACAGGATGAGATCGTACCCGTCCAGCCGCCCGGGCCGGTAGTGGTCCCACAGGGCCGGGCACTCCTCGTCGGAAACGGCTAAGATGCGCATGGCTATGCCTCCGCGGGCAGGTCCTCGGTGTGGAGGCCCAGCTCCCGCACCAGGGCCCGGGACATGGGCAGCAGCTCCCCATAGGCGGGGATGGCCCCCTCCACGCCCTCCAACAGGTAGTCCATGGTCAGCAGCTCCCGGGAGGAAAGGTCCCGGCTGCCGTCGTTCTTTATTTCGCCGTCCTGGCTCACCAGTTCCCGCTGGAAGGGCAGCAGGGCCCCGGTCTTGATCCGGTCCATCATGGCGGCGGCCAGGGTGCGGATGCCCTCGGGCACCAGCTCCGTCATCTGCACGTCGATGACGCCGCTGTCCATGCCCCACCAGTAGTTGATGGCCTCAGGGGCCTTCTTCTGATCGTAGCTGCCGGAGAGGACCGTCCGGACCAGGTTTTCGTAGAGCTTCCCCCACATCCAGCAGGGGGAGGCCAGCGGCGAGAGCCGGCCCGCCTCGTCGATAAGGTAGGTGCCGTATTCCCCGAGACCCATGTAGTGGGCGTCGGGCAGGGGCACGTCCCGGTTGGAGATCACCCGGGCGCCCCGGGCGATGAGCTTCTCCACCGCGCTCCCCTCGAGACAGCTCCATTCGAGGAGCACCCGGGCCCGGGGGTTGGTCATGCGGGCGCCCAGGGTGAAGGCGTTGATGGAGGCGGGGACCCCCAATATGGGGTAGGAGGCCACGTAGCCGATGAGATCGTTCTTGGCCATGGCCCCGGCGATCATGCCGGTGATGAACTTGCCCTCGTAGATGCGGCAGTAGTAGCTGCGGACGCTGGAGAGGCTGGTCCCGGCGGAGCAGTTCAAAAACCGCACCTTGGGGTACTTCACCGCCGCCTTCAGCGTGGCGCCCAACAGCAGGGGCGTGGTGGTGAATATGAGGTCCGCCCCCTCCGCCGCCGCCTGGTCGAGAAGGGTCAGCGTCTCCTCGGGCGTGTCGGCGTGGCGGTACTCCCGGACCTTCACCTGGTCGGGGAAGGCCGCCTGCAGGTGGGCTGCCCCCTGGGCGTGGCCCCTGGTCCAGGTGCTGATCTCCTCGTCCTGCTGGTAGATCATCCCCACGTTCAATCGCTTGGGGGCGGGGGAGATGAGCTTGGTGATCAGGCTCGGCTGGGCCGCCTCCGGGGCGGTGTGGACCTGGACGGGCTCCGGGTCCGCCGTGACCTGCACGTCCTCCCAGAGGCCCGACAGGGATTCCTTCAACGCCTTGGCGGGCATGGCCCCCAGCTCGTCGTAGGGGTAGACCCGTAGCCACAGCAGCAGGGCGTCCTCGCACCGGAGCTCCTTGGCCCGGCCCCCCAGGGCCTCGAAGGCCTCCTTGAAGTTGGCGCAGCGGGCGGAGAACCGGCGGCGCTCCTCCTCGGTCCAGACTTCGCCGGGCTTCTTGTTGAGGGCGGTGAGGAGCCTCGTATACTCGCCGGGCTTCTGGAACTGGATATCGTAGGAGCCCGTGGCCCGATGGAAGTCCACGAACTCGTAGTAGGCCCGGACGCGGGGGTCGTCGCTCTTTTCGGGGAGGATCCGGCGGATGTCGCTCAAGATGCGGGTGTTCCCGAAGTGCTTGAGGACGCTGACCCGCTTGTTCCCCTCCTGGACGTAGAAGCTGCCCAGGTACTCGTAGCAGAGGATCGGGTCCCGAAGGCCCGTATCGGAGAG
>JAEEGH010023015.1_pt1 | contig 12716 bp, 8 predicted proteins | sample 9134181 | NCBI WGS metagenome assembly JAEEGH01 (sample SAMN16246544, study PRJNA631951) | gut metagenome | biome: gut microbiome; feature: rumen; material: DP-attached | host: Bos | place: Iran: Karaj | collected 2018-10 | reverse complement strand
GCAAAAGATTGCGCTGAAAAAAACATGTGGCCCCGCTGAACTTTTAGGAGAATGGTTCTCTTTATGTATCGTTCGGGGAGGCGAATTTGTAAAGTGTGTTGGGCTACTGTTTTAGAGGAAAACTGTAATCGAAATAGCAATTTTTATTAAAAATATTGCTAAAATGATTAAAAATTAGGTCGTTTTAGCAATGTAAGTGACCTTGTCTTGGTTTTTTCAAAGATTTTTTTGACAAATGATGCCTTTTAGACGATAATGTAAGAGAAAGCCAAAGGAGCATTTTATGGATGAATACGACAGATACCAATGCGACATCTGCAACTACATTTATGACCCCGAATACGGGGATCCGGAAGCTGGCGAAGAAGCCTTGCCGGGAACATCCTTCCAGGAATTGCCCGATTACTGGGTTTGCCCCCACTGCGGAGCGGAAAAAGAAGATTTCGAGAATATCGGCTGAGTTTAAGGAGTGATATGAGCCTACAAAAAGAAAAAGTTGTTGCCCGCGACTGCGATCACCTTCGACAGATCGTTTTCGAGTCCATTGAAAAGGACGGACCGAATTGCAATTTGAACTTTATTGATGTTTCGCAAGTGACGGATATGTACTGCATTTTCTCCGGACCGAACAGCGTGTTCAATGGCGATATCAGCGGTTGGGACGTGTCGAACGTTGAATCGATGAACAGCATGTTCCATGGATCGCAATTTAATGGTGACATTAGCGGCTGGAACGTATCAAATGTTAAAGACATGTTCGCGATGTTTCAAAACTCGGCGTTTAATGGCGACATCGGCAATTGGAACGTGTCAAACGTTGGAAACATGTCATGCATGTTCCAAGATTCTCAATTTAATCAGGACATTAGCCGTTGGGATGTGTCATCCGTTTTCGATATGAGCAACATGTTTTCTCATTCGCATTTCAATGGAGATATTTCGCAGTGGAACGTGTCGAGCGTTAAAACGATGATTGAGATGTTTTCATTTTCGCAATTCACGGGAGATATCAGCGGATGGAATTTTTCGAAAGACGTCTGTGTTTTCGACATGTTCTATGGATCGCTAATGGACATGAAGGGACAGACTCCCGAATGGTATAAAAACTTGGAAGAAGAGTGGCAAAAGAACCACCCCCCGGTTCCCGATGAGGAGCTGGACCAAGAGTTACCGTTTTAGAGGAAGTGGTATTTTTTTGAAAAGTGTTGCTGTCGAAGTGTGTAAATCGTCATTTTTGATTATATTTTTGACTTGACGATTCCATGATATGCAACAAATGCAATGACCCAAATGTTGGATTTTCGCTGAATAAGAACGAATCTGCCGTCAAGTGCTATATGGAGATTGATTTCCTGCTCTCCAATGAAAGCAAGACCAAATTCAGGGTGTTCCCAGTAGAAGTTAAATCATCGAAGAACTACACGACTTCTTCGTTGAACGGCTTCAAGAAAAAGATCGGCAAAAAAATTGGGCAAAGCTACATCATTCACCCAAAGGCATTTGCCAAGTTGCCGGACGGCACGATTTGCCTTCCACCGTATATGGTGATGTTCCTGTAAAAATACTGATGAAAAATTTGAATCATTTTAGCAATGGTTGGGGAGGCTAAAATATGGTTGCCGTGTTGGGAAATAAATTTTGATATAAATCAAAACCCCTGATCAATAATGACCAGGGGTGATTTTGTATTAATCGATTTTTTTAGGCCAATCGCATTCTGCTAAAGAATGATCAATTTTTGCAAGAGACTTGTTAATTGTTTCTTTTGTTGATTTAGAATCTGCAAAATCGCCTTGCCAATAGGGAATGCCATATTCTTTCCAGAAGTCATAGAATTTTTCAAGGGCTGCGTTTTCACTAGATTCATTAAAATACAACTTTGCAGAGTATTCGTTGTTTTCTATTCTTTGTGCCGACGCAGGAGTTAAGAATATCGACTCCTTTATATCTTTCGGTGTTAAGTCTCGCCTAGTTCTATAAAAACGAACACACTCGTCTTCTGTTAAAATACGTCCAGCATTTTCTTTGACATATTTGACAATCTCTTCACCGAATTCAATTATTGCTTCGTGGAATTTTTTTTCATTCTGATCAGTTTCTTCGTCATTTAGATCTTTTCCAGCCAGATTTCTACTAACAATCTCCAAATAATAGTAAGGAGTATGTCCATCAGGGGTAAAATAGCCAAATTGAATAGATGCCGTTTTGTTTTGCCAATCACGATGTGCCACTAAAGGGACGGCAACATAACAATCATTTCCTAAAAAAATATATCCATGTTTGAGCCTGTCTCCGCCTTTCTGTCTGACTGAATAGTACAGACCGTCAGTTTTACGCTTGTTTTCAAACCAATCAAAGAAGTATTAGTGTTTTTGTTCCAGTGGGTATGGCATAGCCAGCCTCCATTTGATAACCATGTTTTATTGATGTAATATAAGAAATATTGCAGTTTAATGGAGGGGAAAAACTGTACTTTTTCTTAAAATTATTGCTAAAACGATGAAACTTTAGCCCGTTTTAGCGACGCTCATTAATGTTCACAATCCTTCGTCCATTATTTTTTATATTGTTGCAGCTGGAAAAATTTGAATGTGTGAAGGAGAAAAAGTGGAAGGAAAAATTCAATTCAACGGCAATCTGGCTTTGTTCAGGGTTTGTGCCATAACGCTTATTGTGAACCTAGTTGGTCTCGTTGCAGGCTTGCTTTTTTCGGTTGGGCAGGATCGCTTTTTTCTCGCTTCGCTGTGGAAAGCCCTTACGACTTCGTCATTAGATGATTTTATTGGAATGGCTGGGCTGTTTATTGCGTCTGGAATAGGCATTCCGGTGATGCTTGGCTTTGTTGCATTTGTTGCCGCTTTTGCGCTTTCGATATATGCGCTTGTTAAAAAGAAAGTGGTGATTTTAAAAATTTATGCGGTGTTGCTGCTGATTTGGATTTTCTTGCAAACGTTGGCTATCGATCCTATAAGTGCTTTGGATGAGGGGGCGCGTCAAATTGGTGCAGGCACAAGAATTGCCAATTCACTTATGAATGTATATATCGTTGTTGCGATTTCGATTTTCTTTATAGAATCCAAGCGAGCAGAAAAAATTGTGGATGTTGGCGGGAATTTAAATTTGGGCTTGCTTCGATTCTGTGCTGCAATTTTTATCGTCAGCGGTTTGAATGGTTTTGCTAATGCGTTTCTGCTGCAATCTTTTTCTTGGACGTATGTTCCGTTTTGTGTTTTGATTGTGGTGGCTGCTGTATTTGCGCTTGTCAAAAAGAACTCGATGATTTTGGTAGCTGGTTCTTTGATGATGTTTGTACAAATTATTTGCAGCATGTTTCAGGTGGCGATGGCTCTAGAATGGAATGCTCTTTATTTTGTGAATGTCGCTATTAGCTTTATTTTGAATCCAGCTTTTGTGGCTTGCGTGGCATCGTTTTTCGTTGAGCCTGAGCGAATCAAGCGGTATTTGCCAAACAAATAATTTGGCAATTTTGGACATTTTCCAAAGATATAATTCAAACTAGGAATGTGGTGTGCCTGTAAAAATGCGACTGAAAAATAATGCAAATACGCTTTTTGGTGCGGAAAAATGTGTATTAAGCGCACTTTTCTGCACTAAATGAGGTGTTCGTGAAAATTTGGCGTGAAATTGTTGTTTTGTGCTGAAAAGGTTGCCTCTGCACGTTTTATTTCGTCAGAAATAAAGTATTTTACAAGAGCTATATGACATCGACTATTGATTATTACGATAAGAATGCTTGGGAGTATTCTCAAAGCACTGTTTGTGTGGATTTTTCTGCGACGCAGGAGCGGTTCGTGCGGTATATGCCCCCGCATGCGAAAATTTTGGATTTTTAAGGGATGGGGTTTTGCTAAGCATGTCCGGTTTAATAATTGTATCATTCATTGCTTTTATTGTTTTTCTGCTAGTTCGTCGGAGACAACTTGCTAAAGAATTTGAAGAAAAAATAGAGGACTTCATAGAAATATGTGATTCTTTTTTCGTTGACTTTAATAATATCTTTAAGCGTTATATTCAGGATGCTGAAAGGGACGCTTTTATTTTGAAGTATAAAGTGCTATATCATGAATTGCAAAGATATAGTGGTATTCCTACAAAAGTTGATGATTTTGTAAAGCTAGAAGATTTTAAGAAAAAGTACAAAGATTTCCCAAGACTCGTTATAGAATCAAATGTGGAAATCAAATGCAAAGAGTTTTTAATAGAGGCACATTCGTTTTCAATTGAATTGGATGGATTGTTAAAACATTATATTCAAGATACTGAAAGAGATTCTTTTATTCAAAAATATCAAGCATTGTATTTTGAATTGCAAGAGTATAGCCGTATTTCTTCAAAGGTAAAGACTTTTGTAAGACTGGAAGAATTTAAAAGGAAATACGAAAATTTTCCGAGACTCGTTTTAGCATCGAATGCAGAGATTAAACGTAAAGAACATCTCAAGTTGCTTTTGCAATTTGTGAATATTTTTTTTGATGAACTTGATTTCTTGACGAGCCGTTATATTACGAATGCTGATGGGATAATTTTTTACCGGAAGTGGGAAAAGCTGTCTCAAGATGTTGCAACTTGTATTTTAAAAGCGGATGATGAAGGATATGGGAAAATAAAACTTTTTGAATTGACCTATAAGGATTTTCCTAATTATTTAGAGAATGCGAATAAATCATTTGTTGCACGAGAATCCGAAAAATATGACACACTTTTCTCTAACATTGATGGCAAATCGTTAGATGCTCAACAAAGAGAAGCGGTCATAACCGATGAAGATAGAACTCTTGTACTTGCAGGAGCTGGTAGTGGAAAAACGCTTACAATTGCGGGCAAGGTCAAGTATCTCTGTGATGTAAAGAATGTAAGTCCAGAAGAAATATTGCTTATTTCGTTTACGAAAAAATCTGCCCAAGAAATGACCGATAGAATTCAAGGAAAGTTGGGAATTTCTATTAAATCAACAACTTTTCATAAATTGGGGCTTGATATAATCAAAAGTGCTGTTGGAAAAAGGCCTGACGTTCTTGATGAATCTCTTTTTAATGAATTTATACATAACTTTTTTGAAAAGGAACTTGTAAATTATCCTGATTTAGTGAAAAATCTAATTGAATATTTTGCGTACTATATCGATATTCCGCAAAATATGGAAGATTGTTCGTCGCTGGGTGACGTGTATGAGGCTGAAAAATGTTTAGACTTGGAAACGCTTAGGTCGAAATATGATCAAGAAAAATATATACAAGATGAAAAAATCAAGAAAGCGCAAAATCGTACTACATTGAAAAATGAAAAAGTCAAGAGCTTGGAAGAAGTTCAAATTGCGAATTTTCTTTTTTTAAATGGCATAAATTATGAATATGAAAAACTCTATCCATTTGAAAGTTCTGATCCTTTGCGCAAAGCGTATAGGCCAGATTTTTATTTGAAAGATTATGATATTTATTTGGAACATTTCGGAATAACAAGAGACTATACTGTTCCGTGGCTTTCTCCCATTGAAGCTCAAAAGTATTTAGATGGAATTGATTGGAAAAGAGAATTTCATAAGCAGAATAATACCAAGTTGATTGAGACTTACTCTTACTACAATTCAGAGGGAGTGCTCATTCAAAAACTTGAAGAACTTTTAAAAGAAAATGGAATTGTTCTGAAATCACGAGATTTCATGGATGTATTCAATACTGTTTATGCGACTAAGACGAATAAATATTTCTCTGAATTTGTGAAGTTGTGCGGAACGTTTATTGTGCTTTTTAAGTCCAATAATTATACAGTAGAAACGATTGAAAATTGGAAAGATTGGCTTTCGCTAGAAGACGATAAATTCTTGAAAAGAAGAAACAATACTTTTTTGAATATAATAAGAGTCATATTGGAGGAATATCAAAAATATTTATTGGCTAATGATTCTATTGATTTCTCTGATATGATAAACAATGCGACAGAGAAAGTTAATGGTGATTGTGAAATTTCTTTGTATAAATATGTGATTGTGGATGAATATCAAGATATCTCAAAGGCTAGATTTAATTTGTTGAAGTCTATTGTCGATAAAACAAAAGCCAAGCTATTCTGTGTAGGCGATGACTGGCAATCTATATACCGATTTGCGGGTAGCGATATTTCGTTGTTTACCGATTTTGAAAAATATTTTGGAAAAGCGAAAATTTTGAAAATAGAGAAAACTTATCGTAATTCACAAAAGTTGATTGATGAAGCTTCGCGTTTTGTCTTGCAGAATCCGCTACAACTTCATAAGAGTTTGCGATCTGATAAATTGTTGGATTATCCTCTTGTTTTTTGGGGCTTCGATGAAAGTCCGAAAAATGCCTTACAAGCTATAATCAATAAAATCGCTTTGGATTTTGGAACGAACTCGTCTATTTTACTTTTGGGACGAACTAATTACGATATAGAAATTGCAAAAGATACAGGTTTGTTCCGAGAGATTCGAAAAAATGGTGTAGATACGTTAGAATATATTCAGAATCCGGCTTTGCCGATTCAATTCCTCTCTGTCCATAAATCAAAAGGGCTAGAAGCGGATAATGTTATTCTTTTGAATTTTAGAAATGACAAACTGGGTTTCCCGAATCAGATAATTGATGATCCCGTCTTGAATTTTGTTCTTACAAATGCTGAAGATTATAGATTTGCGGAAGAACGGCGTTTGTTTTATGTTGCTATTACTCGAACGAAAAATAGAACCTATATCCTTGTGGATAACAAGAATCCATCGCCGTTTTTCAAGGAATTTTCAGAATCTACATCAGTATTTTTTAAATCAACGGGGAGAAAAACAAGCGAAAAACAGACGAAATGTCCTCTTTGCAAAACTGGGGACTTGCTGAAAGTTGAACATGATGGAAAAACTTTTGTAGGTTGCTCGAATTTTCCGAGATGTCGATATACGCAAAGGGATGTGACTATTTTATCAAGCCCTAAAATATGTCCTAGTTGTGGAGGTTTCCTTATAAAGCGAAAGGGCTATAATGGACATTATTTTGTGGGATGTTCTAATTATCCAGCTTGCGATTATAAGGAAAAGCTAGTTTGGAATGGTTATATTGACTGATTGACGTTGATTGTTTTTCCGTGTAAGGTTTACTTTGAAATTTTTTCTTATATATTTGTAAAGTATGGATAATTTGCACGATTTTTTGTTTTTTGACTTGGAATATAATCCTGGAACGGGGACAGTTCGGGAGTACGGCTATATTCTGGGTGAAGATCGTGCACGTGAAAAAAATCCTGCTAAACTAGAAACTGCGGCGCAAAAAGCAAAATTTATTGTGGGGCACAATGTTCTCCGTCATGATGCTCCGATTCTTAGGCAGTACTTTTCTATAGATTTCCCAAATGTCAAAGCGTTGGACACATTGATGCTTTCTTCGTTATTGTTTCCGTGCAAACCGTACCACAAGTTGCGTAAGGAATATCTGAAAAACGAAGATGAGCCATCAGATCCTTTAAAAGATGCAGAGCTTTGCAAACAACTTTTGCAAGACTGCGTGGAGAAATGGGGGAGCTATCCTTGGCAACTTCGTTATCTTTTATTTCAGTTTTTAAAGAATGAACCTGGCTTTGCCCCATTCTTTAATCTTGTAGAAGTTCCTGAACAAAGTGAATTACGCTCCAAATTGTCTGAAATACAAAGCTGGTTTACTGCGCGTTACAAAAAATCAATTTGCTTACATCAGGATTTTGAAAACGAGTGGGCTGCCTATCGTGCTGAATGGTGTTTTCTTCTAACATTATTTCATGAAGAAGGGCCTAGTGATTTTGTTCCTCATTGGGTTCGTTACCAGTACCCACATCTAGAAAGTATTTTGCATCGTAGACGCTTGGTTCCTTGTGGCAATTCTCAATGTCCATATTGCTCTGAGCAGTTGAGCTCAACAAAACAATTAAAGAAATGGTTTGGTTTTCCTGGTTTTAGATCGTTTAGTGAAGAAGAAAAAGTTCCTTTGCAGCAGCAAGTCGTAGAGTCTGCAATGCGAGGGGAATCTTTGCTGGCGGTGTTTCCGACTGGTGGCGGAAAGTCAATGACTTTCCAGTTGCCCGCTTTAGTTGCAGGTACTCAAGTCGGTGCTCTAACGGTTGTAATTTCGCCAATTGTGGCTTTGATGAAAGACCAAGTTGATGTGTTGGAAAAACGTAGGCAGATTGGTTTTGCTGCTTATATAAATTCGATGCTTTCGCCGGCGGAACGAAGGGATACTATTGAAAAAGTGCGTAATGGTGAAAAAAATATCCTGTACATTTCTCCTGAATCATTGCGTTCCAATACGACTTTTAGTATTCTAAAAGAACGTCGCGTAGAGAGAATTGTTGTTGACGAAGCGCACTGCTTTAGTGGCTGGGGACATGATTTTAGAGTTGATTATCTTTATTTGGCAGATTTCTTAAAAGATTTACAGAGGGAAAAGAATCTTGAAAATCCGATCCCTATAAGTTGTTTTACTGCGACGGCCAAAAAATCCGTAGTGGATGATATTTGTGGCTATTTTAAGGAACGTTTGAATCTTGAACTTGTAAAGTTCATAAGCCCGGCTAAGAGAACTAATTTAACATACAAAGTTGTTGAAACTTCAGAAGCTCCAAATGAACGTCGCAAACAGTTGGTGAATGTCCTTCGCGAATATGCTGGTCCAAAAATTATTTATGCTTCCAAGGTAAAGACAACAGAATCTCTTTCCGAAGAATTGCATAATCGCGGCTTTGCCAGTGCCTGCTACAATGGAAAGATGGAATCCGAAAAGAAGATGACCATTCAGGATCAGTTTCAGAATGGCGAAGTGGATACCATGGTGGCGACAACGGCTTTTGGAATGGGTGTCGATAAAGATAATGTTGAACTTGTCGCGCATTACGAAATTTCTAGTACACTTGAAAACTATGTGCAAGAAGCTGGTCGTGCTGGGCGAGACCCGAATTTGCAAGCAAACTGTGTTGCCTTGTTTAATCCTAAGGATCTCAATACTAATTTTCAGATTCTGCAACAGTCTAAACTCTCTGCACAAGAAATTTCTGCTGTGTGGCGTGTACTGAAAAAGATGGCAGGCAACCAAAATCGTTTGATTATGTCGGCACTTGAAATTGCGGATCAATGCGGATGGACTGAAAAGGAATCGGATGCTAGTGTAAATACGACTAAAGTAAAACTAGCCATTCTTGTTTTGGAAGAACAAGGATTCCTAAAACGCAAACGCAACAGAACACAGATGTATGGCTCTTCTATTTCTGTGGAATCCGCAGAAGAGGCGCGTCGAGCCATCGGTTCTGATAAAATTGAAATTCCAGGTTCCATTGAGGCCATTGCATATCGCATAATCCATCATATTATTAGTAAACGCTGGACTCGTTCCCCTGAATGTGCTTTAGATGAACTTAAAGTCAATTTGGGATTGAATCAAGAAGAGGCAAAAGAAGGTCTGCGGTTGCTTCGAACTTTACGTCTTCTGAATGAGGATGAAGATTGGAGTGCAAGACTACAGAGAAAGGGGAACGATACACCCCGTTCCTTGTTGAATGCTGCATCGAACTTACAGAAAGAACTATTGAAGGCTTGCGAGGGCAAGGGGGTTAATGACCGTTTCGTTTTGGATGTGACTCGGTTGAATTCGCAGCTTAATCAGAGAGAAGATTCTGTTGGGGCATCTACATCTCGTCGCAATCTTTTTATTTTCCGTGGAATATTGCGCTATTGGGCTCATGAAAGTGTTGCTGAAATTCATTTAGTTGAGGCGGGCCATCAAGTTTATCAAATTGAATTCCTGATAGATCCCGATTCTGTCAAGGAAAATCTTAAAAAACAATGGCAGATATTTGATAAAGTTATTGAAGTCTTGACAGAAATGCAAAAAGAACAGACTTCACGAAACGGGAATATTGTTTGGTTCTCTTTGAATGGACTCATGAAGAGAATGTATGGCGAAAAAGCGGTTGTTCGCATAGAAATGCAAAAACAGCTAGAGTATGCTTTACTATTCCTTCATTTGATTGGTTCTATCACATTGGAACATGGGCTTGTTGTTTTTTATACTGGTCTTGTCATGGAACTGAATCCAGACGCGAAACAACGTAGTTTTTCCCTTAAAGATTTTGAAATGCTGGATGCACATTACAAGCACAAGGCTGAAGCGATTCATATCGTGGGCGAATATGCCAAGATGATGCTTGTTGATGAACGTATGGCGCAACAGCTGTTAGAAGATTACTTTGTGATGGATATTGCTGATTTTCGCTTGAAATACATGCAGGGTGTTGCTCGGACAGAATCGGTATCTGACGAACTTAAACGAAAAATAGAAAGCGTTAATGATGAACAACGTAAGGTTATCAAAAGTCGAAAAAAGCATATTCTTGTAGGGGCGGGGCCTGGTTCCGGAAAGACTCATTTGCTGGTTCATAAGATTGCATCGCTTCTGTGGATTGAAGAAGCGAAACCAGATTCTATACTATGCTTGACATACACTCGTGCTGCGTGTCGTGAACTTCGGAAACGTTTGTATGATTTGGCTGGACCGCTTGCAGCTAAAGTAAACATTACCACCTTCCATTCCTTGGCTTTTCATATTCTTGGTGTTCAGGGTAATAAGAAAGCTCTTGAAAATGCTGATGATGTGGTTTCTAAGGCTGCTGAATTATTGGAGGCGGGTGAAGATTCTGGTGTCGGTGCACCTAGTGTTATTCTTGTTGATGAGTATCAAGATTTATCTGCTGGTGAGTATCGATTGTTACGTGCTTTATATGACCTTGGCGAAAAAGACCCACGCGTTATTGTTGTTGGCGATGATGACCAGAGTATTTTTGCTTTCCGTGGAAGTTCTTCGGAGTATTTCCAGAAGTTTGCGGATGAATTTCCAAATACAGAAAAATTTTATTTAACGACGAATTACCGTTCTGTTGCTGGATTAGTTCGTGCAAATGCAAAACTTTTGGACTTGATGACGGAACGTGTGAAAGAAGGTACGCGACAGCAGGCTTTGAGCCAAGGGCGTGCGGAATTGACTTTTTATGAGGAAGGTAATAAAGCTACAGCCGCTTTTGCTGCGGCAGAAATTCTTTCTCAAAAATTTTCCGTTGTTCCGTTGGAATCTTATTGTATTCTGACTCGGGAAAATGCGGAAGCGTTCTTGGTTGCTGCCAAATTGGAAGAATTTCAAATTCCTTATCGATTGTTGAAAGGTCGAGACAAGGATAAATGCCCTATTGAAAAAACTCGCGAAATATTAGGCTTTTGTGAAATTTTGCAAGAAGACCCGCGTGTCGGCAATTTCCCGTGGAGTGCAAAAGAATTTAGACGATTAGTCGATGACTATAAAGAAAAACACAGGACTGAAAGTTCTTTTGAATTGTTGGATGCGTTAGTAGATGATTTTATTGAGACGGAAACCGCTTGTGGTGAAGATGATATCACTTTGGGGGATTTCAATCAGTATCTCAGTGAAATTTCTTACAGTGATTTTGCAACGAAGAATATGGGTTCAGTTTCTGTAGGAACAATGCATAGTGCAAAAGGACTTGAATGGGATAATGTCATTCTCGCATTAGGCTCTTGGGTTCTGAAAGATGCCGATGAAAAGAAGGCTCAGGAGAATTATCGCTTGCTATATGTTGCAGCCACCCGTGCAAAGAAAAGCCTAACTATTATCGGCGATGAGAAAATGCTACCACATGAATGGATTAGCCACTTTGCAAAACAAGGTAAAGTCAATAGTGTAAAAATTCCGAATGTTTTGCACATTGAAACAGGACTCAGTGATGTCAATCTTGGGCATCTTCTTGAAAATGAAAAAAACAGAAATCGAGTTCGATATATTCAAAGCAAGCTTGAAACATCATCCCTACAAAGCGATGTCAGTGTAAATTTCAGTCAAGAATTTCACAACTACAATACAAATATTAACGGAAGGCTGATTGCGGCATTCTCTAACGACTTTTCAAAAAAATGTATCGCATACCTGCAAAGGTACGGCTATAAACCTACTACTACAGCAACTCTTTCACAAGTTGTTCGCTGGACATCTGATGATGGTCAAGAAACATGGGTGCCACTATTTAGGGTGGAATTTGCTAAGGATTCTATCAACAAATAGCGAAATTTACTCCCCACTTGTTTTTCCATACCGTATTTTGTATATTCTCCAATAGTCAAGCTATAGTGGCAGGATAAACCTGCGACAAGCCGTATTTCTTATATCTAAAGGAATACGGCTTTTTTTGTTATAAGGAGAAAAAATGGCAGAAAACGAAAAGAAGGGAGAAATCGTAATTTACCAGCCGGAAGGCGAAATTCGATTAGAAGTACGAGTAGAAAACGAAACAGTATGGCTAACACAACTGCAAATGGCTGAATTATTCAACGCAACAAAGCAAAATGTGAGCCAACATATTGCAAATATTTTCAAAGAAGGTGAATTAACACAAGATCGAACTGTCAAGGAATACTTGACAGTTCAACAGGAAGGGAAAAGAACCATTTCCCGCAAAGTTCTTTGGTACGATTTAGACGTCATCATCTCTGTGGGCTACCGTGTAAAGTCTATTGCAGGTACTCGTTTTAGGCAATGGGCACTTGCAATTCTCAAAGATTACATGCTCAAGGGCTATGCCATAAATCAGCGTAAGATTGCGACAGATTTGCAAATTGCGGACCGATAGCACGAACAACGGCAACTGATTGAACAGCAGAGTTC
>JAEEGH010023014.1_pt1 | contig 12717 bp, 10 predicted proteins | sample 9134181 | NCBI WGS metagenome assembly JAEEGH01 (sample SAMN16246544, study PRJNA631951) | gut metagenome | biome: gut microbiome; feature: rumen; material: DP-attached | host: Bos | place: Iran: Karaj | collected 2018-10 | reverse complement strand
ATTCCAGGTACTCGACCAGAAGGGTGTTGGCCGTCTCATCAAGTTCGCTGTGAAGGAAGGCCGTGAGGTACGTCCTGACCTCCGCTGCGGTATCTGTGGTGAGCATGGTGGTGAGCCCAGCTCTGTGAAGTTCTGCGCTAAGATTGGCATGAACTACGCATCTTGCTCTCCGTTCCGTGTGCCCATCGCCCGCCTTGCCGCCGCCCAGGCTGCCGTAGAGGAATAATCAAAGAAAAGTCCTGCCGATTGGCAGGACTTATCCTCAAAATAAATCCCTCGCTCATCAGCGGGGGATTATTGTTCGTGTTTAATATTGTCTGAGGGCTGCTATGAGCTCGCTGTTTTCCGTTTTGGTGCCGATGGTGATGCGGAGGCAGTTCTGGCAGAGCTGCACGCGGGTGCGGTTTCTCACGATGATGCCGCGATCCACCAGATAGTTGTAAATCTTTGTCGCATCCGTCATCTTCGCCAGGAAGAAGTTGGCATCTGTTGGGTACACCTTCTCGCAGATGGGAAGCATCGCGAACGCCTCCATCATCCTGCTACGTTCCTGGAGCAGTATCTTCACCCAGTTGTCCACCTCGAAGGGATCCTTCAGTGCCTCCAGAGCCTGCTGCTGCGTCAGCTGGTTCACGTTATAGGGATACTTCACCTTATTTAATATATGGATGATTTCCTCAGAGGCGAAGGCCATACCCAGACGGATGGCTGCGCATCCCCACGCCTTCGACATCGTGTTGAGCACGATGAGGTTCGCGTACTTCGCCAGTTCCGTGCGCAGAGGCTTCTGCGAAGAGAAGTCGCTGTAGGCCTCGTCGACGATGACCAATCCCTCGAAGCCCTCAATCACCTTCACCACCTCTTCGCGGTTCAGACAGTTGCCTGTGGGGTTGTTGGGCGTACAGAGCCAGATGATCTTCGTGTGCTCATCTGTCGCTGCGAGCAGCTTCTCTGCGGTCATCTGATACTGCTCGTCGAGCAGCACAGGGCGGTACTCGATGTTGTTGATGTCGGCACATACCTTATACATGCCGTAGGTGGGTTCGATAGCCACCACGTTGTCCTTGCCTGGTTCACAGAAACAGCGATAGGGCAGGTCGATGGCCTCGTCGCTGCCATTCCCCAGGAAGATATTCTCTGCTGGCACGCCCTTCACCTTCGCAATCGCAGCCTTCAGTTCCAGCTGCAGTGGGTCAGGGTAGCGGTTGAATGGCTGATTATAGGGGTTCTCATTCGCATCGAGAAACACCCGAGCCTCCCGCCCAGCGTACTCATTCCTTGCAGAACTATATGGAGCCAAGCTCCAAATATTCTTTCGGGTAAGTTCTTCTAGTGACTTCATTTGATACTGTTGATTCTGATGGTCATTGCGTTTTTGTGGGCTTCGAGCTGCTCGGCTTCGGCCATGAGCTCTACGGCGTGCCCGATACTGCGGATACCATCCTCAGTCAGATGTTGGAACGTCACCTTGCGACAGTAGCTGTCGAGGTTCACACCGCTGTAGGTAGTCGCATAGCCGTGAGTGGGCAGGGTGTGGTTCGTGCCGCTGGCATAGTCGCCAGCACTCTCACAGGCGTAGGCACCCATGAACACACTGCCTGCATTGATCACCTTCGCAGCCAACTTCTCATAGTCGTGCGTCTGGATGATCAGGTGCTCAGGCGCATAGGCGTTCGAGAGGTCGATGGCCTCCTGCTTGTCCTTCACGAGCACCATCCGGCTGTTCTCCAGCGCCTTCTGTGCTATCTCCTTACGAGGCAGCATGTCGAGCTGGCGGTTCACCTCTGCCTGCACGTCGAGTATCAGCTGTTCGGAGGTGGTGATCAGCATCACCTGCGAGTCGACACCGTGCTCAGCCTGCGACAACAGGTCGGCAGCCACAAACTCCACGTTAGCCTGCTCGTCGGCAATCACGCAGACCTCCGATGGGCCTGCTGGCATATCGATGGCCACAGCGTGCAGGCTCACCTGCTGCTTGGCAGCCATCACATACTGGTTGCCAGGACCGAAAATCTTGTACACCTTGGGTATCGACTCTGTGCCGTAAGCCATCGCTCCGACGGCCTGCACACCGCCAGCCTTGAAGATCTTGCTCACGCCAGCGATGCGGGCAGCCACGAGGATGGCAGGGTTCACCTTGCCGTTACGGCCTGGAGGGGTGCAGAGCACGATCTCCTCGCAGCCTGCGATCTTAGCAGGAGTGGCGAGCATCAGCACGGTCGAGAAGAGTGGGGCAGTGCCTCCTGGGATATAGAGACCCACCTTCTGGATGGCGACACTCTTCTGCCAGCATACGACGCCAGGCTGTGTCTCCACCTTCTTCGGCTTGAAGTGTTGTGCCTCGTGGAAGGTCTTGATGTTATAGTGAGCCAGCTGGATGGCGGCCTTCAGATCGGCACTGACCAGCTTCTCGGCTTCTTCCATTTCCTTTTCGCTCACTTCGAGTGTGGGCAGGTCCACGTGGTCGAACTTCAGTTCGTAACCCTTCACGGCATCATCGCCACGTCGCTTCACGTCAGCCAGCACTGCAGCCACCGTCTCGTTCAGCTCCGTCGTGTCGAGATGTGGCCGCTCCACAATCTTCGCCCACTCACTCCGTTCAGGATATCTTATTATATTCATTTTTCACTTCTCACTTTTCACTTCTAAAGTATCATCTTCTCAATGGGCGTTACGAGGATGCCCTGAGCACCCATTTCCTTCAGCTTGCCGATAATCTCCCAGAACTGCTTCTGGTCGAGTACGGTATGTACAGAGCACCACTCATCGTCGGCCAGAGGGATGATCGTCGGACTCTTCAGGCCAGGCAGCACGTCGATGATTTCCTGCAGTCGAGCCTTCGGTGCGTTCATGCGTACATATTTTTTATCCTCGGCATCCTTCACGGCCTTGAAGCGGAAGAGCATCTGCTCCAGTATCTGGCGCTTCTCGTCGCTCATCTGCTTGTTGCCGATCAGCAGCGCCTCGCTCTGCATCACCACCTCTACCTCGCGCAGGTTGTTGCTCACGAGTGTCGAGCCCGACGACACGATGTCGAAGATACCGTCGGCCAGTCCGATGCCCGGACTGATTTCCACACTGCCTGTGATCACGTGGATCTCGGCGCTGATATGATGCTCTTCAAGGAAATGTCGGAGGATTCCGGGATAGCTGGTGGCAATCTTCTTGCCGTTAAACCACTCTACACCCTTGTAGTCGATCTCTTTGGGGATGGCCAGTGACAGTCGGCACTTCGAGAATCCGAGGCGCGAGATGATGTCAGCATCCTCGCCACGCTCTACGAACTCGTTCTCGCCCACTACGCCAATATCGGCCACTCCGCTGGCTACACTCTGGGGAATGTCGTCATCGCGGAGGTAAAGTACCTCCAGCGGAAAGTTCGACGACTGTACGAGCAGTGTGCGCTTTGAGGCGCTCACCTTGATGTCTGCCTCTGCCAGCAGATTCATCGTGTCGTCGAACAATCGTCCCTTTGATTGTACTGCAATTCTTAACATCTTTTTCTTTGTAAGTCTCAAAATCGGTTGCAAAATTACAAAATTTCCGTGTAATCTGTGCTATCCGTGCCTAAAAATTCGTATATTTGCACCGAATTTCTGAGTTAGTAGGCATTTCTGATGCGTTTTTCGAAAGATTATCTGCTCTTGGGGAGCATTCTGTGGCTCCTCTTACTCTCCTGCACGCATAAGCAGGAGCGCATCGTCACGCCCTACGGCTCAGTGCTCGATTCCGTCAACGTGTCTGAAGATTTCGACCTCGCTGATATCCAGACCAGCGGCGAGCTGATCATGGCCACGCTCACTGGTCCCGATACCTATTACGACTATCACGGCAAGTCGCTGGGCACCCAGTATCTCATCTGCCAGCAGTTTGCCGATTCTCTCGGTGTGCGCCTGCGCGTCGATGTCTGCCGCGACAGCTCCGAACTCGCTGAGAAGCTCCGTGCGGGCGATGTAGATCTTGTGGCGTGGGCTCAGCCTGGCAACATCGAAGCCGATCCTGAGAAGACCGATCTCGTAGAGACCCTGCGCCAGTGGAACCGCCCTTCGCGCGTCGAGGCTGCCAAGCAGGAAGAGACCGCCCTGCTCACCGTCAAGAAAGTGCGACGGCGTATCTTCTCGCCTATGCTCGACAAGAACAAGGGCATTATCTCCAACTACGACGGCTACTTCCAGCAGTACAGCCGCGATGTGCGCTGGGACTGGCGCCTCATGGCCGCACAGTGCTATCAGGAGTCGACTTTCGACCCCAAGGCCGTCTCCTTTGCCGGAGCCAAAGGCCTCATGCAGATCATGCCTGGCACTGCCGACCATCTGGGAGTGCCGCGCGACAAGCTCTACGATCCTGAGACCAACATCGCCGCTGCCGCCAAACTCATCAAGGAACTCCAGCAGGCCTTCTCGGATATCCGCGAACAATACGAGCGCACCAACTTCGTGCTCGCCAGCTATAACGGCGGTTCCCACCATATCCGCGATGCGATGGCACTGGCCAGTCGCGACGGCAAGAACCCACACCACTGGGCTGAGGTAGCCCCCTACGTGCTCAAGCTCGCCACCCCTCAGTATTACAACGACCCCATCGTGAAATACGGCTACATGCGAGGCTCCGAGACCGTCGACTATGTTGAGAAGATCCGTGGGCGTCACGCCTCCTATCAGGGCGTCAAGTCGCCCCACATAGGCTTCCATCCCTCACAGCCCCGTAAGGCCGACAAACGTAAGAATAAATATGATTTAAAATCAGATTGAAATGAATTTAAGAAAGAATTACCTATGGATGCTGACCGTCATCCTTTCATACGGTCTTTTGTTGACTTCCTGTTCGAACAACGACAATTCGGATGTACCACCGATAGACGAAATTGAAGCACAGCTGCAGAAGATGACGCTGCGCGAAAAGGTGGGACAGATGTTCTTCGTGCGACTTGAGGAGCTCGACCCATCGATTGAATGGAAAGCATACGCCGACCTCGACAGTCTCAAGACTCAGGAAGTGACGGAGAACATGAAGCGCCTGAACGAGCAGTATCCCGTGGGTGGCATCATCCTCTACGCATGGAACATCGACGACGAGGCGCAGCTGGCTCGTATTATCTCGCAGATTCGCGCGCTCAACGGCAATCCGCTGCTCTGTATCGACGAGGAGGGAGGCCGCGTGTCACGTATCGCCAACAACCCCAAGTTCAACGTCAAGAAGTACGAGTCGATGGCCGCTATCGGTGCTACGGGCGACCCGCAGAATGCCTACGAGTGTGGCCATACCATCGGTACTTACCTGAACCGTTATGGCTTCGACATCGACTTCGCCCCAGTGGCCGACGTCAACACCAATCCTGATAACATCATCATCGGCCCTCGCGCCTTCAGCGACGACCCGGAGTTAGCAGCCTCGATGGTGGTCAACTACCTGCAAGGACTGAAGGATGCAGGCGTCACTGGCTGTATCAAGCACTTCCCAGGTCACGGTGACACGCAGGCCGACACCCATACGGGTTACGTACAGTCGCTGAAGACTTGGGACGAGATGAAGGCTTGCGAGATGGTGACCTTCCGTGCAGGCATCGACTGGGGTTGCCAGCTGATCATGACGGCTCACATCGCCGTACCTAATGTCACTGGGTCATCTGTTCCCTCCACGATGTCGCCAGTCGTCCTGCAAGACAAGCTGCGTGGAGAACTGGGCTATCAGAACATCATCATCACCGACGGTATGGAGATGGGTGCCATCACCCAGCACTACTCCAGTGGTGAGGCCGCTGTGGGCAGCATCCAGGCAGGCGTCGACATCGTCCTTGGCCCTCGTTCTTTCACTGAGGCCTTCGATGCCGTCATCGCCGCCGTGAACAACGGCACCCTCAGCGAGGAGCGCATCAACCAGAGCGTGCGTCGCATCCTGACACTTAGATATGCAATGAAAAGGATGCCGCAGCTATCACTTTAGTCCCTCGTTTGTTCAGATAGTCTCTTTCACTCGTTCAGATAGTCCCTTTCACCCGTTCAGATAGGGTCTATAGGGGGTTAGAAGCCGTCTGCGCAGGGGATGGAAGCCACCCTAACAGGGGACGGAAGGCAGGTTAACAATCGTTTGCGCCTACGCAAACGATTTGACGCGCACACGCAAACGATTGTTCGCCTATACACAAACGATTGTCCGCCTATACGCAAATTGAATTCTTTATTTTGATATTTACCTTTCCGACTTTTTTATGCCAAAAACGTCTATGAAACGAGCTTGCAGGCAGACGGCGCCGCCCAGTGGCTGAACCGTCGCGACGAGGACCAGCAGGAACACCGAGCCAGTATGAGAGGCAACGGCACTGTCACCATCGAGGAAGGTGCCAACGTTATCCGTCAATAATAGCAGATTACCAATCAGCAACCAAGGCTTTGGCTTCTATACGGCGCTCTTTGGCTTCGCCTAAAATACTCCCATTTGAGAAAACTCAATTAAAATTTGGTTATCTGCTCACTTATGCGTATCTTTGGCAACAAAAAAAGCTAAAAACCAGACAATATGAAGAAATCTTTACTTGCATTGCTTGCCCTGCTGTGCGTAGTCGTGCAGGGCTCATGGGCCCAGGAGCCGACACCATCCACCGCGTTGGAACCGTATATCACAACACTGGGCAACCGAATGGTATATAAGTTCAACTATCCATCGACCAGCGTGACGGGCGACCCCGTTGTGCTTTCGTCGTTATTGTGTTGCTGGGCACCTACCACACCGCCGAAGGGTGCTGCCATCGAGTCGGTACACTTGTATAGCCACTATACTGTCACAGCCAATTCGCAGTGTCCCACCAGCGCCACGCTCTCAACAGCCGATTTTGTAGTTCTCTCCGCCTTGTTTGAAGGCGCTGAATACGACGAGGGGAAACCCTACAAGAGCATCGTCAAGCGCAGCATCGTCATCATGCCTGACTACGAGGGCTACGGCGTGTCGAGTGCCAGGACACATCCCTACCTCATCCAGAAGGTGACGGCACAGCAGGTCGTTGATGCCTTAACCTATGGACTGGAACTTTACGGCAAGCTGAACGGTGCGAACAATACCCTGCCGCTGAAGGACAATTGGCGGTGCTTCAGCCTTGGCTATTCACAGGGCGGTGCAGTGGCACTAGCCGCGCAACGCCATATCGAGCAGAACGGTCTCAGTGACAAGTTGCACTTCCGCGGCACTATTTGCGGAGACGGTCCATACGACCTGATGGCCACCATGCACTACTACCTGAACGACGACGGCACCAGCTACGATGTCACCACCGCCCACAACGAGAACGAGATTACCTTTCCCGTTGTCCTTCCAATGATTATGAACGGCATGATAGTAGGCAACCCCGCTATGTCCCAGCACAAGCTGGACGACTACTTTGAACAGTCGTTCCTCGACACCGGTGTCATGGACTGGTTAAGCACCAAGAACTTGACCACTGACGATATCAATAAGGCCTGGCTTAGTCAGATAGACAATGGCACCGCCACCATTGGAGGCAAAACCTATAAGGCTCCCGCCAACATGAAAGAGATGTTCTTCAAACATGAGATTCCTGGCATGATTTGGAGCTCCTGGGTAGCGTGGGCCAATCTCGACAAAATTCTTACTCCTGGTTTCTACAGCTATATGAAGAATCCAGACAACTTCATCAGCGCGCCTGCGCTGACGGGCAACGCCTATGAGGACATGCGCTATGCCCTGGAATCGAATAATGTCTGCACTGGCTGGAAACCACAACACCGCATACAGTTTGCACACTCGAAGGGTGACATGGTGGTGCCCTATGGCAACTACCTTGCCTTCCACAATGCCCATCCCAACGGCTTAGACGATATGTATCGCATAGACAACACGTTTAGTAAAAGCGACCATCTAGATGCCGGCACCATGTTTCTGATGGGGTTAGGAACAGAATACTTCAACTATTTCCAATGGGTTGACGCTGCAACACCTACGGGTATCAAGACGATGAAAGATGTCAGAGGTATGATGTCTGATGTTTGGTACACCATCGACGGTCGCAGGCTTAGTGGAAAGCCGACGCTGAAGGGTCTTTACATCGTGAACGGCAAAAAAGTCGTGATTAAGTGAGAGAAAAACTTGCCACCATCTCTTCGGTTGAAGGGGTGGCGGCATTTATAAAATCCTACCAGTCGGCAAGCGAGGATCTGGACTCTATGCGGCGCTCTACATCATCGGGAAGGGATGAGAAGAAGTCAAGGCCGGTGATTTGCTCTATCTCGTCAACGGAACGGACGGCTTGGTGCATGGGCTGCGACGAGCCGATGTTGTCGTAAATAAAACCGATGGCTGCAGGATTCTTGCCCGTGCGGAGCACTACTTTATAAAAGGCCTCAGGAACGGTGATACGACGACTGCGCTGGCGACCAATGGTCTTATGACTATCGCCACGGAGCACGGGACCACACACAATATAGACACGGTCGTAACGCTTAGCCCATGTGCGGCAGAGCACTTCCAAATCGTTCCAGTCGCCCCCGTTCAGTTTGCCGTTCTGCGGACAGATATTGGTCATGAGGAACGATTCCTCCTGTGCCCGCTGGCTCCATTTGTTATCGCCCGAAGGACACATGTGACCACGCGAATAGCCCGACTGCATATAGTCGAAGGTGGTGACGGGATTGCTGACCTCCTCGTCGGGATGGAAAGCCACGCCCTTACGCTTGAAGGAGCCCGAGACATGATTGCCCGTGAGATACCACGCAACGGCAAGGGGAATGCGCATTTGGTCGGAATACCATACACGATAGGCATAACGCTTGAGCGGGGTATTCTTCTGGGGAACTATCACTTCGGTCAGATCGTCGCCTGACGATGAAGATTCTACACGCTGTCCGCAGGACTGCAGACATAGACCGAGCGAAACGGCAATCAATAAAAATAATCTTTTCATAGGGGGAAAACTATCAACTGATACGGGTATAGAAATAGATAGAAAGCACGAGGACGAGCATGGTGCTGCAGAGGGCTGCTGCCGTCAGTATGGCAAGAAAGCCGATGGCTTGCAGCGGCGAGATGCCACCAATGAACATACCGCACAGGAGTGACGGAATGAAGACGATGCCCGCCAACAGCAATTGCTGCAACAGGGGATTGAAGGCTCGAGTGATGGCCTTGGTGACATAGGGACGCAAAGCCTCCAACTGCGAGGCACCATTGCCACGGAGATACTCCAGCAGTTCCTTATGCTGACGGCGCTCTAAGACATAGGTAGTAATGGCACGACGGCACACGAAAAGGGCCTCGGCCTGCAACATGGTCATCACAGGCAGGAAACAATAGGCGCTGAACAATCGGGGCACTCCCATCAGCAACAGCACGATGATGCCCATCAGGAAGGTGACCGGCGTCATACTGATAAAGATGGGAATCGACTGCCAGCGCTTGCGGCAATACACCAGCGTAGCCACAGCACTGCTCAGCAACACCCAGAGAATGTTGACCCAGGTGGTGTCCCATTCAAACACGAAATAGAGACAGCCCAGCAAAACGAGCAAGGTGATGGAGAAACGCCCTAACACAAACGCCGTTTGCCGCAGGAAGCGACGGTCTAACCGGAAGAGTATCAACACTGGTATGATGAGTAGCAGGATACCAATAATAAGTCGGAGAATAGTGATATTCATAACTGTATCTGGTTTTGAAGTATTCTTGAATTAACAGCAAGTACGGTGGCTCCACGCCCTGCAGCCCCTCTGAGCAGGTCGTCCACCTGAGCCATCGTTTCGACACTGATGGGTCCGTCGGGCTCATCGACTATCAGCAGACGCTTATCCAGTTGCCGGGCATTCTGCAGCAGCAACAGGTAGCGCTCGTCAACCGAAAGTTCTGCCCATCGGCGAGTGTCGGTAGGCACTTTATACGAAGCACCGCCCTTATTGACCTTCAACCCGAACAACAGCTCGGAAAGGTCAGCCAGACTGTCGTAGTCGTCAATGGCTGTCAGATGTTGGGGCACATAGGCTATCTGTCGGCGGAAATAGGGTGCCGAGCGGGGGGTGAGCAGTTCGCCGTCGATACTGATATGACCGCTGGTAATAGGTATCAAACCGAGAACAGCCCTCAGCACAGTGGTCTTTCCTACCCCTTGCGAACCCGTAAGGCACACCAGCTGACCATCGCCCACCGTAAGCGAAAGCGAATGTATCAGCGGCTCTATTGTAACATTATGCAGTTCTAACATCTTTGCCGAAATTTTCGGCAAAGATAATAATTTCTTTTAACTTTAAACTCTAAACTCTAAACTTTTTACTAACTTTGCACCCATGAAATCGAAAAACAGGCGAATGCCTGCCGAATGGGAGAAACAAAGTGCCGTTCAGTTGACGTGGCCGAACGAGCATACCGACTGGGCTCCAATGCTATCGGAAATCACTGCCGTTTACGAAGAAATGGCCCGTGAAATCAGCAAGCGCGAGCCCTTGATCATCGTTGATGACATCCCACACAACGACACGTGGGCACGCGACCACGGCTTTATCACGTGCCTCACCACTACCCCCTCTCCTATAGGCGAGGGGGACGAAAAAGCCATTCTCCTCGACTTCAAGTTCAACGGCTGGGGCGAAAAATTTCCTGCCGAACTGGACAACCTGATTAACCGGCACCTCTATGAGCAAGACTTGGTGAAGGGCATTTATGAGGAGCATCTGGACTTTGTGCTGGAAGGAGGCTCGATAGAAAGCGACGGACACGGCACCATTTTCACAACGGAATGCTGTCTGATGGCGCCCCACCGCAACCAGCCACTCAGCAAACAAGAGATAGAAGAGCGACTGAAGACCTATTTAGGTGCCGAGCGCATCGTGTGGATTCAGCATGGCTCACTCATCGGCGACGATACCGACGGACACATCGACACCCTGGTGCGCATTTGTCCTGACGACACCTTATTATATATAGGAGGCGACGACGACCATCCCGGCCTCTATGAGATGGAACGTGAACTGCAGGCGCTACGCACGATAGAAGGAAAACCGTATAGGTTGCTGAAACTACCTTTACCGAGACCCATCTACGATACGTCAGCCATCAGCCATCAGCCATCAGCCATCAATCGACTGCCTGCTACCTATGCCAACTATCTGGTGGTGAACGGAGCCGTGCTGGTGCCGACCTACGGACAGCCCGACCTCGACCAAGAGGCGATGCGCATCATCGGCAAGGCTTTTCCCGACCGTGAGATAGTGGGTATCGACTGTCAGGCTGTCATTCGACAGCATGGCTCCCTGCATTGCTGTACGATGCAATACTATTGAAGTGAAAAGTGAAAGAAGTGAAAAGTGAAAAGTGAGAAAATGAAGATAGGACTGATACAACAACACAACACGGGCGACCGTGAAGACAACAAAGCTCGGCTGGCTGAGAAAATAGGTCAACTGGCGAAGAAAGGAGCTGAACTCATTGTTCTGCAGGAACTGCACAACGGACTCTATTTTTGTCAGATAGAGGATGTTAACCTGTTCAACCAAGCCGAACCCATACCAGGACCCTCTACCGAGTTCTTTGGACAGTTAGCCAAACAATATGGCGTAGTGATAGTCACCTCGCTTTTTGAGCGCCGGGCACCAGGACTCTACCACAACACAGCCGTGGTGCTGGAGAAGGATGGCACGATAGCAGGAATGTATCGCAAGATGCACATCCCCGACGACCCCGGTTACTACGAGAAGTTCTACTTCACACCGGGCGACTTGGAATTCCACCCCATCGAGACCTCTTTGGGAAAACTGGGGGTATTGGTGTGCTGGGACCAGTGGTATCCCGAGGCTGCCAGACTGATGGCGCTACAGGGAGCCCAGCTGCTGATCTATCCTACTGCCATTGGCTTCGACCCTAACGACACACCCGACGAACAGGAACGCCAACGAATGGCTTGGCAGACCGTACAGCGCGGCCATGCTGTAGCCAACGGACTGCCCGTTGTCACGGTCAACAGAGTCGGCCAAGAACAATGTTCAATGGTCAATGGTCAATGTTCAATAATCCCCTTCTGGGGTACATCCTTTGTGGCAGGTCCGCAGGGTGAGCTGCTTTATGAAGCACCTACCGACCGGGAAGTGGAGACAGTTGTTGACGTTGATATGCAACGTTCTGAACAGGTGCGCCGCTGGTGGCCGTTCCTGCGCGACAGGCGGATAGAGAACTACGACGGTCTGACGAAACGATTTATAGATTAGCAAACTTCAAGCAACAAAAAAAGACATAGACAATGAATAACTTAAGATTTCAGGTAGTAGAAGAAGCTTTCAAGAAGAGAGCCGTTGAGGTGAAAGCGCCCAAAGAGCGCCCCTCGCAGTATTTCGGCAAATATGTCTTCAACAAGCAGAAGATGTTCAGATACCTACCTTCCGACATCTATGAGAAGATGATCGACGTGATTGATAACGGTGCCCGACTGGACCGCTCCATAGCTGACGCTGTTGCTGAAGGCATGAAACGGTGGGCCATGGAAATGGGCGTTACACACTATACGCACTGGTTCCAGCCCCTGACCGAAGGCACTGCCGAGAAACACGACGCCTTCGTGGAGCATGACGGCAAGGGCGGTATGATTGAGACATTCAGCGGTAAACTGCTGGTTCAGCAGGAACCTGATGCATCCAGCTTCCCCAACGGCGGTATCCGCAACACATTCGAGGCTCGCGGCTACTCTGCATGGGACCCCACAAGCCCTGTGTTCATCATTGACGACACACT
>JAEEGH010023009.1_pt1 | contig 12718 bp, 8 predicted proteins | sample 9134181 | NCBI WGS metagenome assembly JAEEGH01 (sample SAMN16246544, study PRJNA631951) | gut metagenome | biome: gut microbiome; feature: rumen; material: DP-attached | host: Bos | place: Iran: Karaj | collected 2018-10 | reverse complement strand
AAAATGAAAGCGACAAGACGGTGACGGTCGCCATGCAGGTGTGGATGAATGACGACTGGAAGACGACGCCTGGTCGCGTGGTCGCGCCGTTCGAACTTGAGGCGAAGGGCAAACGCGAGATTGAATTCAAGGGGGCTGCGTTGGATCGTGCGTTGGAAGCGTGGTATCCTGTTCATGCGCAAGCGAATGTGACACCGCAGGACGGAGAGGCGTTTGGCTTGCATCCAATTGCGTTGTTCAAGACGAAAAAAACGCGTGTGCAGGAGGATGCGACGGTTGCTGAGGCTGAAGGCGAAGATCAGACGGCATGGTTGGCGACAAAAAGTGTCGCGGTGGATGGCGATCTGGACGAATGGTGGGGGCAAGCGACGCCAGTTTCATGCGGCTCGGAGCGTGTCAGTGCGGGAAAAATCACAGGTGACAGTTTTGATGGAACGGTCATGTTTTTGCATGACAAAGAGAACATCTATGTCGCGGGGCAGTTTGCGGACGACGACATTTCCTGTGATGACAAGACATCAGACGACTTCATGAACAGCGACTATCTGCGTTTCTATTTTCATGGTACAGAGCCTGCCAAACGGCAGGATACGGCATTTACGGAAGCGGATAAAGTCATCGCTGTGAACGTTTTCGGTGGTTCGGAGGAGAAGCCGCGTCTGGACAAAGAAGGAGAACCACTGAAGGACGATGATGGGCAGCCACTTGTCGATGTGATCGAGAAACCACTCATGAAGGTGCCGAAATACGTCGCTGGCGAAAAAGCGATTGCCGTGCCGCCTGAATTCAAGATTGTGACGCGTCGCACAGGCGTGGGCTATGTTTTCGAGGCGAGTCTGCCGAAGGCCGTTATCGGCGCGGAAGCGGCGAAGGCCATTGGAATGAATCTGATGATCGGTGACGCCGACAGAAAGAGCCGCAGTTCAGAAGTGTATTTCGGGCGGAAGGTCGCCAGTTATTGGTTGTCGCCGAAAGGTTATTTCCGTCTGGCATTGGCGGGGCCGCGCGGGACGAGGCCGATTGCTGATTACAGTCCGGAGACGATTGTCATGCATCGTGCGAGCATTCGGCTGGATCGTTCTGTGAGCCGCCGTATCGCCTATCGGTTGGTCGGTGCGGAGGCGGAGACTGTGATCGCTCGCGGCTTTGATGGAAGCGATCCGATCTCTGGTCTGGTTGTGCAGAACCGAAAAGGTGTCAACCGTCGTGATGACATCCGTGACGCATTGGCGTTCCATCCTCCGTTCAAGACGGGAGCTGGCTATGTGAAGGCGACATATCGTATCCAGTTGCCGGAGAAGAAGGAAGCGATGTTTACATTTGCAACGGCGCTTCGCGACCATGGCAATGGCGAGGCTCCAAGCGACGGCGTTGAATACATCGTGGAAATACACGAAGGCGGCAAAACGCGCCGTCTGTTCCGCAAGTTTTCCGCGACAAAGACATGGGAGGCGGCGGAAATTGATTTGCACGACTACGTTGGGCGGACGATCGATCTGTCGTTGATTGTGACGCCTGGAGAGAAGAATAACACAAGTTGCGACGAGTGCTATTGGGCTGTTCCGCAAATCAGTCTGAAGGAGCAGTTCAAGAAAGAGACGAAGGTGGATAAAGAAGATCGACGTTCGAAAGCCATTGCGTTGGCGCAACTTGGTTTTCAGGGTAATGTTGGGCCTGGGCGCTATCAACTGAAGAGTGCAGACGGCACTGTTTACGGCGCATCCTTGCTTCCTGGCCCGGAGGGAATCGTCGATAGCTTCCTTGTGTTTGCAGATAAAGAACAAGTGCTTGTTTATGAAGGCTTTTCAATCAATGTCGCAGGCATCTCATACGGACAGTCCCGTGACGGGGAGCCAATCGCATGGCTTGGACAGGATATAAAATACGGGCGGGACATCTATCGCCATCGTATCGAGACGGAGCAGTATGGTGCGGTTCCGCTTGAAGTCCGTGTTCGTCCTTATGGCGGAACGTTACAGATCGCCTTCGCGATGCCTGGTGTTGAACGTGACCTGCGCGGCCAGCCTCGTTATTCGAAACTGGCTTTGGGGAATGGAAGCGAGGCCCCGTGGCGCATCTACGGCGGTTTCGGCAATGTCATAGAAGATCCAAAAAAAGATTTCGTGCTGAATCGTGGTGGTTTCACATTGAATACGCGCCATGTGGGAGTCGATTACCGTAATAAAATGAGTCTGGTCATCGCGTCGGATTTCTTCCCTGACCGAATGGTCTGCAAACCGTCCGAAAAACTGTTCACTCTGGAGGCGCATAATGACGTGACGTTCCATTTCGCGCCGTCATCGAAAAACGCCTTCATGGCGGCGAAGGAATACGGCCGTGTCGTCGGTTTCAAGCCATCGCCTGGTCTGGAGGAACTGCTTGGGCGGCAATGTCTTGACCAGTGGAGCGGCGACTACGAAGCCGCCGCTGAAGGTGCGCGGATGGCCGCCAAATACGGCATGGAGCACAGCATCTTCGTGAAGCATGTCTGGCAACGGTGGGGCTACGACTACCGCCTGCCTGAAATCTATCCGCCGATGGGCGGCTTGGAACCGTTCAAGAAGTTGTCGGATGCCTGTCAGGAGAACGGCATCATTTTCGCGCCGCATGACAATTATATTGATTTCTATCCGGACGCGGAAGGCTTCAGCTACGACCACATCATCTTCAATGCGGACGGAACGCCGCAACGCGCATGGTACAATAAAGGGCGTGAAGCGCAGAGTTACCGCTGGTTGCCGCATGCCTTCAAACCGTGGCTTGTGAAAAACATGGAGCTTATCCGCGACAACATTGGCGCGCATGGCCTCTTCATCGACGTTTTCTCCGCCATTCCGCCTATGGACTATTTCGACCGCAGTGGTCGTTTCTATGACAGCAAGCGGACGGCGAAGGAATGGTCCGCCGCTTTTGATACATGCCGTGAAATCCTTTGGAAAAACAAAGGACCGATGCTCAGCGAATGCGGTCATGACGGTCTCATCGGTTCACTCGACGGCGGTCAGGCCGACCATTATTCCGGCAATCGCTGGGGGGCTGAAGAAAACAAATGGGAGCGTGTGCCATGGCATGATATCGTGTCCCATGGCAAGTTCGTGCTGCTTGGCGGCGGTTTGGGCAGTCGTTATGCCGAAAACGATCCCGCGCCAAGTGGTTATGGTTCGGATAATTACAATGGTATGACGGTCATCGGCGGCCGCAATCCGATGAGCGATGGCCCGTTTTCCACGAAAGCCGTCAAGACGTATTGGATGCTCCATGATGTGTGTGACTGGTTGGCACGTCAAAAATTCAATTCGTTTGATTTCGGAATGTTCTTGCCAATAGAAAATACGACGGGTGAAGAGACGAATAAGGTAGCCACTGATACGCAAAAGATGGTTAATGTGAAAGAAGAAGCTACAAAGACGTTTGACGAGATCCTTGAGATAGCGGAAGGCAAGGTGAGGTCAAGCGGAAGACATCTTCTCACGTCCATCCATCGTCTTCATACGGTATTCGGCGAAGGTGACGAGACGGCGGATATATGGTGCAATCGCGGTGACGAGCCTTGGCGGCTGAAGCGTGAAATCGTGATGAAGCCTGAAGAAATCCAGGCCTATAAAGAGGCTCGTCCGGATGAGTGGGGGGAAGAACAAAAGGAGGAGGAGCAGACGGATGAAGGTGAACAGAAGAAGGAAGACGAGAAGAAGAAGGGAGACGAAAAGAAGGAAGGCGGCAAGAAGCAAGAGAAAAAGTTGCCTAGATGCGTTCTGCCCAAGTTCGGCTATTACATCAGAATGCCCAACATGACAGCCTATGTGATTGAGAAAGACGGTATCACGATGGGCTATTCCCGCAAGGATGACTGCGTATTCTATGACGCTCGTCCGCCGTACACGTCCATTTTGTCCAAGCAGAACATCACAGCTACGGTGAAGAGCTTGAGAAAAGTTTCTGATCTTGTCTTTGAGATGATCGTGGAATGGGATTTCGAAAAAGGCTCGACGGCGGAGAAAGCCGCGCAGTTCATCCATGTGACACATCCTTCCAGCAAGCAAGGCGAAGGCATCCTTTATTATGGAACGGTCGAGAAGACGGATGTGAACCATACGAAGCCCGGCATCTATCATTCGACCATCAAAGTGGCTCTGCCAGAAAATGTTCCGGATGGCGAACTGAAAATCCTGTTCGGCATCTTCAATCCGCAAAACGGTGGACGGCTTGGAATTACGGGCGTTCGCATGGAAGGCAACCGTGTCTTCGGCGGCGCCATACAGGTCTCTAGAGGAGAAGATGGTAAGCTTACGACGGCCATCACGAAGACGCCTCAAAAGGACAATGTCGATACGTTGGAATTGCCGATGGCCGATTTTGACGACGGTGTGAAGACGAATGGATCGTTCCGCTGGGTGCGTCTGAGTGAGCGGCGTTGGCGGTTGATTCCCGTGCCCGGCAGCTTGCCGTTCCGCGTGGAGGGTAGTCAAAAAGTGTTGGCAGGTTTGGATGATTCCAAGATGGTTAGTGTCACAGTTGTCGATCCATGGACCAGCATGGCGCAGAAACCGATTGCGAAGCTAATCGGTGGGAAATTGACATTGGAAGTGGACGGACGTGCGTTTGCATATGACGTTGAATTCAAGAAAGAACGGTAATTAAGACATGCTTGATTACGGACAAATGGGAGCGATTAAGGCGCCATGGCGATAGGCAATGACAGAAAATATCGGATGGACATGTGCCATGGGCCATTGTTCAGCCAGATTGTCCGTTTCTCGCTGCCGTTGTTCATGTCGCAGATGATCCAGCTGCTTTTCAACGCAGCGGATTTGATTGTCGTCGGGCGGTATGCGCAGCATGAAGCGATGGCGGCAGTCGGCTCGACGGCATCCGTGACGTTTTTGCTTATCAACGTGTTTTTTGGCCTGTCCATCGGCACGAACGTGATGGCGGCGAATTTCTATGGCGCGAAAGACGATGTGAATCTAAGCCGTACGACGCATACAGCCATTCTAATTGCGTTATTGGGCGGTTTCCTGTCCGGCGGAATTGGATTTGGTCTGTCGCGCACGTTGCTGCGAATGATGTCATCGCCAGAAAACGTGATCGACAAAGCGACGTTGTATATGCGTATCTACTTCATGGGCATGCCTTTCCTGTTGCTATACAACTTCGGCAGTTCCATTCTGCGTGCGTTGGGCGACACGAAACGGCCGTTGATTTTCTTGGCGATCGCAGGAGTCATCAACGTCGTGTTGAACATGTACTTCGTGATTTGCCTGCATTGGGATGTGGCAGGCGTCGCAAGTGCGACGGTCATTTCACAGGGCGTGTCTTGTATATTGGTCTTGCGAGCGCTGATGACGGCGGATGAAGACTGCCGCCTGCAGTTGAAAAAACTACGTATTCACGGTTCTATCCTTAAGAAAATGATGGGGATAGGGCTTCCGGCCGCTGTGCAGGCGTCGTGCTTTTCATTGGCGAATGTCATCATCCAGTCGTCTGTGAATTCGTTTGGTTCGCTGGCGATGGCTGGAAATGCGGCGGCCGTTAGCTTGGAGGGGATGGTCTATGTCGGTTCGTTCACGTATCATCAGACGGCCATCAGTTTCGCGGGGCAGAATCTGGGCGGCCATGAATACGGCCGCATTAAACGAAGCTTCTGGTATTGCATGGCGTTGACGACGGCGATCTGCATTCTCATGGGATACGGTGGATATATTTTCGGACGGCAGCTATTGGGCATCTACAATCCTGATCCGGAAGTGATCGACTGGGGGATGCGGCGGTTGAAAGTCCTTTTCACGACGTATTTTCTGTGTGGCACGATGGATGCCGTCAGTGGCGCGATGCGCGGCCTCGGCCATTCGCTCATGTCCGCGATTTCGAATCTAGCGGGCGTCTGCTTGTTGCGTATTGTCTGGATTTATACGTATTTCCAAGTGAATCGCACGATGGAATGCCTGATGATGACATATCCGCTCTCATGGGGCGTCACGACGATGGTCAACGGCTTCGTCCTGTGGTACTTTATGCGGAAACTAACCCGCAATGCTTAATGCTTAATGCTTAATGCTTAATGATTAATGAGTAATGAGTTAACGATAGCTTATGAATGATAAATTGGCAGTAAAATGGTATGGAACCAATGCTTTGGAATTCAAACACAGCAATGGTTCGTTCATGATCGATCCATATGTCAGTCGTGACAACAAACGATTCTGTGTTCCGTCGGAAGTCGATAAGTACTTGACGTCCAAGCCTGATTTCGTGCTAATGACACACGCGCATTGGGATCATCTGCCTGACATGCCGTATCTGATAAAAAAGACTGACACGGTGCTCTATGCCTCCCGTACGGCATGCAACATCATGCGTACATTTGGTGTACCCGAAAAAAATCTCCATGAACTGTCTTACGGCGAAGTTATTGAAATGCCTGGCGGCGTATTTGTTACGGCGTTGGAATCACGCCATATGGGCAGCGACGACTTGCAACCTTGCTATGATGCCCCGCCGCCATTGGTAACGCTGAACCGCTGCTCAACATGGCGTTGTGGCGAGGTCTTCTCTTATCTCATTGAGTTTGAAGGCAAGACACTTATGAATATCGGTTCTGCCAATATCTACGTTCCTTCCATGAGTGGCGCAGACTGTGATTGGCTGTTCTGTGGTATCAGCCGATGGAAGCCCGGATTTCCCGAACTGCTTATGCGCAATATCCACTTTAAGTGCTTGATTCCCACACATCACGATGAATTCACCGTCCCTCTGGATCAGACCTATATTCGCGATGATTTGGAACGTCTGAAACAGGCCATCCCGAATCTCAACGCCCGCCAGCTTCCCATTGCACAGTGGGTGGAACTATAGCGCAAATGATTTGGAATGAACTGCATTCCAAATCATTAATCATTAAGCATTAAGCATTATCAATCAAAACTCCATCCAATATACGAAATATCAACTGTGCCGTAGATGTCGGAAGAGCCGTCACCGAAGGCGATGGATGGTGTGCCTTCACAAGGATTGAGTTTGGCCGTAAAGAGCGGCGTGTCATCGCCTTGCTTATGGAACGACCATGTGCCGCTGTCTGCGTCCATCTTCATCGTGAAGGCGTGGAAACGGAATACGCCGATGTCGTAATCGAATTTCTTCATGGATTTGCCGTCAAGATAGAAAATGGCATTGCGGGCGAAACGCGCATAGCCATTGAAGCCTTTTGTATTCGCCGTGGAACCGACGTTGCCACAGACATGGAATTGTGGTTTGTCAAGACCGTCTTCCGCAAGGCGGAATTCGAAGGAAACGGTCATTTTCTTTGCTCCTTCAACGGATTCCGCCGCACGGAAGAGGGCCCATTCGGAATTGGCGGCGATTTTGTTGTCGCCGTGATTGACAAGATGAAGGACGGGATGGGGGCGTTCTGGAATCGTGATGATTTCATAGGTTGCCGGTTGGTTGGGACTTTGGGGGCGATAGTTATATGGGAAGGCAATGTCCCGTTCCTGCGGAAGTTTACCGTCCGTTGGTGAATAGAAAGTCGAAAGTCCTTTGGCACGTGGATCTTCTGGCGCGGAGTTGTCTATTTTGACCAGCTTGTAGCGGCAGGCATGGATATAGGAAAAAGCGGAAGGACTGCGCCCAGAACCGAAATTACTTTCATCGAAAAGAACGAGCAGTTCAGACGGGGCGGTTTCAATAACGGTCGCGTAGCTGCTGCCAGAGCCGTGGTAAAGGCAGATTGACTGGAAATGCTCCGCCGTTCCCGTAAAGTCGATGAGCAGATAGACGTCTGGACGGCCTGAAATGGCGACGACTGTGCCATCGGAAAGTCTTGTCATGTAAGGAGCTGCGGCTCCTTTAAAGTAGTTGAGCGTGGTTGCTTCAGACCATGTGAGGCCGCCGTCCGAACTGAACTTTTGCCTGAGGTGGTCGTTGCCACCATCGCGGTAGAGGGCGGTGATACGGCCATTCGTCAATTCGCAGAGTGTGGCTTCGTTGGGGCCTTCAGCGGTGATAGCCTGCGGATCTTCGGCGAGAATGGAATGGAACTTCCAAGTCATTCCGTCATCGTCGGATGCGATGATGAATGAGAGGAGTTTCTTATCGCCTTTGCGTGTTCCGTAGGCGCAGGCGAGAAGACGTCCATTTTTGAGGCGTATGACGGCGCGGTGTGTATGGAAGGAGCATTCAAACGGTAATGCAACTTTTGCTTTGGCAATGACTTCTTTCTTTTTGGAGGCATCATCGTAACGAACGATGGAAAGAACATGTTCAGCAGCTTGCTTGTGGTTCCAACAGCCGATTTGGATTTTTTCGCCTTTTAGATTTTGGAAAGAATTGATACCGCAAACACCTGAAGCGGCGTGTTGCCAAGTCTTTCCGTTGTCGTACGATATGTCGCTGCAACCGTATTCCGTGACGGTGTGGATGCCTTTCGAATGGTTAAGATGAATGGAGCCATCGTCATAACGTGTTGCGAAGCAGAAATTCATGTCTTCCGGGCCGGATTCCACGATGGAAGCTTCGATGGGCACGAGTTTTGCGCCATGCAGGCGGTAGTCATGCTTGTAGAGCGAATGAGCCATGCAAGTTGATTGGGCGAGGCAGGCGAGGGCGATGCAGGACAGATGAAAAGCGTTCATGATGATTTCAGAAGTTATTGATTATGAACTGACAGCGGATTCGATGACGGATGGCGCGATGGCGAGATAGTCGTCCATCGTGCGGGATTTGAGAAGCTTTTTGCGCAGATGTGGTTCGGCGTTCGGCAAGAAATAGTCCCAAACGGTTTTGAGTTTAGGAAGTGGTTGTTCAATCTCTTGAAGCTCAACGACAAGCGCCTTATGAAAAGCCATAAGAAGAGTTAGACGGCTTGATGCGTCAATGGTGCCTTCTTTGATTTCCAATGCGAGTAGCGGATTGGCCAGAAGACTGCGGCCGATCATGACGTCATGATAGGGCGCGGCATCTTCAATTGTGCGAATATCGCCATTGTAAATGACTGGATGGACAGAGTTTTGGACAAAGAAGTGGAACGTTTCCATATCCAGATCGCCGTTGTACTGCTGTTTGCCAAGACGTGGATGGACGACGATATGGCGCAACGGCGCGTCATTTAACAACGGAATGAGCGGCGGCAGTTCGTCTGCTGATTCAAGCCCGATGCGCATCTTGACGGAAAAATTAATTTGTGGATAGTTGGAAAGAGCTGACAAAACAGACTTTACGGCATCTGGAAATGGTAGGATACCTGCGCCATAGCCATGTTGCGTGACTTTCGGAAACGGACAGCCGAAATTCAGATCGATTTTTGTATAACCAGCCTTTTCAATTGGAGAGAGCAGCGTTTTCAACTCATCTGGCGATTTGACAAGAATTTGCGGAACCGTGTTCGGCGGATTTTGCACGGCGCGTCCGAGTTCGCGTAAGTCTTTGGGGCGCAGTTCGTTCTTTTCAAGGCGGAGGAACGGCGTGACATATTCGTCCACACCGCCGATGACGGCGCAGTGTGCACGGCGATAGAACGCCTCCGTATAACCTTGAAGCGGAGCGAAATAGATCATGTTGGATGTCAGCGGATGAATTGCTTGCGGTAGTAGCGGAGCTCTTCGATGGATTCTCGGATGTCGTCAAGCGCGAGATGGCATTCGCGTTTTGTGAAACCGGGCATGATCTCGGGAGCCCAGAGATTCGCAAGTATCTTCAATGTACTGACATCGAGATTGCGATAGTGCAGATAATCATGGAGTTTCGGCATGTAGCGGTAGATGAAACGGCGGTCTTGGCAGATGCTGTTGCCGCAGATAGGGCTGGCCTGCGGAGGAACGTATTGCGCGATGAAATCCAACGTGCCTTGTTCAGCAACCGACACCGAGACGCCCTGCGATTCGCAACGGGCGAGCAGGCCTGATTGCGAATGATGTGTTTTGCACCAGTCGCTCATGCCGTCGAGAATCTCCTGTGGCTGGCGGACGGCATAGACGGGACCTTCCGCGAGAATGTTCAAGTCTTTATCCGTGATGATGGTGGCGATTTCGAGAATCTTGTCGATTTCCGGGCGGAGACCCGTCATTTCCATGTCGATCCAGATGAGATTTGTAGAATTTTGCATAAGATTGATAATGAAGGGATTAAAGGGATCAAAGGGATAAAAGGAAGAGGTTACAGGATGATGATGGTCTGTAAGGCTTTACGTAGTCTTTCTGCTCCGTCGGCGGGAGCTTCGGCCATGGCGGAGGATGTGTTGATGAATTCGAAGCAGTCGTCAAATGCTTTTTGCGTGGCGGTAATTCCGAGTTCGTTGAGGGAGGCGGGAAGATTCAGAGCGCGGAGGCGTTTTGCGAACGTTTCCGCTCCTGCCGCGTCACCGTTGTAGTGAAGTTGCGCGACAAGGCCGATGGCGACGAGTTCGCCATGAAGGAATGACGCGCCTTCCTTCGTAAAGAACGTGCGGACATAGAGATAGAATTTGTGTGCGATGGCGCTTTGGTTGCGGCCGTTCGCAAGGCCGGAAATGAGCCCTGCATTGACAATGGAATAATAGACGACATCTTCGATCGTCTTGGTATGACGGAGGTTGCGAATATCGTTGCAGGCGGTTTCCAATTTGCGGTCCAGTTGGTCGTAGATGAAATCTGCAAGAACGTGGCAGGAAGCAAAGCCCGGAGCGAATGTGTCCGGATCTTTTCCGACCATGCGTTGTTCGATTTCAATCTTTTTGGACATGGCGTCCAAAGCTCCGGACGCGAGAAGGCGCGGCGGTTGCGCGGAGAGGATATCCATGTCCAATAGCGCGGCGGCAATCTCCCATTTGTATTTTGGACTGCCAAGCGATTTGCCGTTTTCATCATAACAGACAGAGAGCGGCGTGTAGGCGGCACAGGTGGCGCTGGACGTCGGAATCGTGATGAGCGGAAGTTTTGTGAAATCTGCAAGAAGTTTTGAGAAGTCGAGAATGACGCCGCCACCGACGCCGATGACAACGTCATAGCCGTTCAGAAGTCCTTGCCGGACAAAACGTTCGGCGACGGATGGACTGCAGTAACCGTTGTGAATCAAGCTCTTGAACGGTATTTCGGCGTCTGATAGAGTCTTTTCCAGAATCGGCAGAGCGATTTGGGCGGAGACGTCTGTGCAGACGATGACAGGATGGCGGCCGACGCGGGCGATTTCATCTGCACAATGGGCAAGCAGGCCATATTCCTGTCGGAAACGACCGCAACCGAATTTGAAGGCGTCGTCTAGTTTGTAATTGAGTTCAAATGACATGATATTTGGTATTTGATGAATGGTGGATGGTCAATTGATTATACTGTATATGTTTTTTGAAAATCATCCATGAGAAAAGATGAAAAAGTGTGCGGTCAGCGGATTCTCCTCAACTGAAGCCTGAAATCTGCTATCTGCCTCTGCCAGAAGTCTCTGGAGAACCAGTCTGGAAATTTGATATTGAAATTCGCATCGTCCTGCTGTCGTGCGCACCATGCGAGGAAGTAGAGCATGCGCATGGCGCGGAGCGGTTCGATGAGACGGAGCGTCCGTTCATCGAAGCGGTGGAAGAGGCGGTAGCCTTTCAGAAATGCATTGATGAGCGGACGGCATTGGCTTGGTTCGTCCGGCAGTAGCATCCAGAGGTCTTGAACGGGCGGGCCGACGACCATGTCGTCAAAATCAATCAGATGAAGCCCTTCGTCGGGGCGGTCCAGAATATTGAGGCCATGGCAGTCGCCGTGGATTCGGATGAGTTCCACATCGTCTGGAAATGCGCGAATACATGCGTCGATGACGTGTTCGGCGATGTCCAGAAACTGATGTCGCGAATCCAGCGGGATGGCTTCTGATTCTTGAAGATAGTTGAAATCGTCGACAGACGTTCTGGCGGGATGGAGGATGCAACGATGGCGGGCATCCGCTTGTTCACCAACGGCGTGGACACGACCTAACAGCGATCCAAGCCGTTGCCATTGAGCGGGTAGCGTACTGTCGAACGGAAAACCGCCCATTTTCGGAAAGACAGCGAAGAAGATGCCGTCTTGTTGCGCAAGCGTGTCACCATCGGCAAAAGCCGCGGGGGCGACGACAGGAATTTCCGCATCTTGGCAGTCCAACATGAAATCGTGTTCATCACGGATGGCGGCTTCCGTCCATCTTCCTGGACGATAGAATTTTGCGATAAACGCCAACCCATCCCGCGTGTTCATTTCATAGACGCGGTTGATATGGCTTGTGCATGGGCGGACAAACGATTCGACTGGCGTGCCGAGGGCGTGTTCGACCATGTCAACGGCATATGTGGGCGTCAGATTGGCGAATGTTTGCAGCGACATGGGTCACAGGGTGGGATCGATGTCTGGATTGAAGAGTTGAATGCTGTCATCCAGTTTCACAAACACAAAATACTCAGCGTCTTGCAACAATTTTGTGCCGTCGCTTGGCATGATGTTGGGGATGGAGATGTTCGGAATTGTGAAGACGGCGCCGTGCTTGTCTATGACGCTGACGCGGCCGCGGTCGATGGAGGCTCGGCCGCGCATGCACTGCAGCTGGACCTTTTCCGTGACAGGATCGAGCACTTTGACGAAGACGACGCAGAATTTACGTCCTTCAAGTTGATTGAGATTTGGGATCATGGTGGTGTGGCCGTGGCGTTTTTATTGAAAAATGTCGTCAGTCGGATTGTTTTTATAAAAATATAGTATGGTTTTGTTTGCTTGCTAGGAAAAATGTCAATATG
>JAEEGH010023007.1_pt1 | contig 12719 bp, 7 predicted proteins | sample 9134181 | NCBI WGS metagenome assembly JAEEGH01 (sample SAMN16246544, study PRJNA631951) | gut metagenome | biome: gut microbiome; feature: rumen; material: DP-attached | host: Bos | place: Iran: Karaj | collected 2018-10 | reverse complement strand
CAGCAGGTCGTTGATGGTGCCGCCCTTCTTGTCCTGGATATAAAGTTCGAAGCCGTTGATACGTCCGAAACCCGGAATCATGGCCTGCGTGTTCACCTGTATCTTGGCATTGGTGATGTCGGCCGTGCGCCGATAGATTTCTTCCATCACGGCATTCACGTGGTCTTTCTCGTCCTTACGCTCTCCCCACTTCTTCAGTTTCAAGGTGAAGTTGCCGTTCGACGACGACTGGTCGAAGCCTACGCTGGTGCCTGCCACCAATGAATAGGTGCGCAGCTGGGGCAAGTCCTTGATGCGCTGCTCCACCTGCTTCATGATGCCATAGGTCTGCTTCAGCGTGAAGCCCGGCGATGCCTGCACATTGATGAACACCGTTCCCATATCCTCGCTGGGCACGAGTCCCGTCTTCGTGTTTTTCATCAGGAAACCAAGTCCGACGATTGCCACCACAACCAGCACGCCGGCCAGCCACTTGCGGCGGAAGAACACGCTGACAGCCTTCTTGTATTTCCTGACCAGCGCAGAGAAAGCCGAGTCGAAGGCAATGTGGAAACGGGTGGAGAAACTGAGTTTCTGGGTGTTGGGTGATGGGTGTTGGGTGTTGGCGGTTTCCTCTATCTTCTCCTCATGCGGCGTCATAATCAGGGCGCAGAGAGCTGGCGAGAGCGTCATGGCATTGAGCAGCGAGATGGCCACGGCAATGGCCATGGTCAGTCCGAACTGGGTATAGAAGGTTCCCGTGACACCGCTGATGAACGAAACGGGAATGAACACGGCCATGAATACCAGGGTGGTCGTGATGAGGGCCGACGTGATGCCATGCATGGCTTCCACGGTAGCCTTATAGGGTGACTGATAGCCGGCATCGAACTTAGCCTGAACGGCCTCCACCACCACGATGGCATCGTCGACCACCGTTCCGATGACGAGCACCAAGGCAAAGAGCGTCAGCATGTTGAGCGAGAAGCCAATGGCATAGATAACGGCCAGCGTGCCGATGAGCGACACCACGATGGCCAATGCCGGAATGATGGTTGAGCGGAAACTCTGCAGGAAGACATAGACCACCAGGATAACCAGCAGCAGCGCTTCGAGGAGCGTTTCCACCACGCTGAGAATAGAGGCATCGAGGAAGTCTTTCTTCGACTCCAGGTCTTCGATGGTGATGCCCGGCGGCAGGTCTTTACGGATTTCTTCCACCTCGCGGTCGATCTGCTTGATAATCTCGTTGGCATTCGAGCCGCTTATCTGGTTAATCATGATGTTCACGCTCGGATGGCCGTTGGTCTCGCCGATGAAGTTGTAGTTCTGCGAACCCAGCTCCACGCGGGCAATGTCGCCAATGCGCAGCACCTCGCCGTTGGGCAGCGAGCGGACCACCATCTGTTCGTAGCCCGCCTCTTCCTCGTAGCGGCCACGATACTTCAGCACATACTGGAAAGTGTTCTCTGAGTCGGCACCCAGCGTTCCGGTAGCCACCTCCACGTTCTGCTCTTCCAACACCTTATTAATATCTGACGGGGTCAGCCCGTAGCGCGCCATTTTCTGGGGGTCGAGCCAGATGCGCATGGAGTAGTCGGAACCGATGACGTTCACCTCGCCCACTCCGGGAATACGGCTCAGGCGGGGCTCGATGTTAATCTTCGTATAGTTGGCAAGGAACGTACGGTCGAACGAGTCGTCATGACTGTAGAGTGTTATCTGCTTGATGTTCGACGTCTGACGCTTGCGCACGGTCAGACCGCCCTTCACCACATCGCTGGGCAAACGGCCCTGCACGGTGGCGGCACGGTTCTGCACGTTCACCATTGCCATGTCAGGGTCGGTGCCCTGGCGGAAGAATACGCTGATGCTGGCGCCGCCCGTATTCGAGGCCGACGACGACATATACATCATGCCCTCCACGCCGTTGATGGCCTCCTCGAGAGGCACCACCACACTCTTCTGCACCGTCTCGGCATTGGCTCCCGTATAGCTGGCCATCAGTCGGACGGTGGGCGGCGCAATCTCGGGAAACTGCTCAAGGGCGAGGCGCGAAAGGCCGATGAGTCCCAGCAGCACCATCAGCACGCTGATGACGCAAGCCAGTATCGGGCGGTCTATGAAGAGGCGTACGTTCATTTTTCAGTTTATAAGTTTGTAAGTTTATGAGTTTTTTAGTTTCAAGCAAAGAGAACAACGCCGTCGCTGATTCTTCACTTATCGCTTATCGTTTTTCACTTATCACTTTTAACTTCCATCCCGTCTTTCATCAGCGCGGCTCCCTCGCTCACTATAATGTCGCCGGGCTCAAGCCCACGCTCCACGATATACTCGCGGCCGTTGTTCTGGGGGAACACCTCGATGGGGGTGGCTTTAGTCTTGCCGTCGATGACACGATATACGAAGATGCGGTTCTGCAACTCGTAGGTTGCCTCCTGCGGAATGGAGATGCAGCCCTGCCGCTTGGTGGGCAGCAATACGGTGGCCGAGGCGCCGTTGTGAAGCAGATGCTGGGGATTGAGGAACGTTGCCCTGAGGCTCACGGCTCCCGTTGTATTGTCAACCGTTCCGCTGACGGCATTGATGCGGCCATGCTGGGGATAAATGGTGCCGTTGCTCAGCTTCAGCTGCACGTCGGAGGCCTGTTGCAGGAACTGGTTCAGCGAGCCGTACTGCTGAATGAGGTCAAGTGTCTGATTCTCGGTGATGCTGAAATAAGCATACATCACATTGTCGTCGGCAACGGTGACCAGCGGCTCGGCAATGCTGCTGCTCACCAGGGCGCCCACATGATAGGGAATCATCGACGCAGAACCGTTCACAGGACTCTTCACCTCGGTGTAGCTCAGGCTGTTGCGGGCGTTGAGTTCCTGGGCCCTAGCCTGTGACAGGGCTGCCTTGGCCTCGTTCAGCGCATTGAGCGAAGTCTGAACGGTATAGTCGGAAATCACCTGTCCGGCCTTCAGTTTGCGGCTGCTCTCATATTCCATCCGTGCCGTGGTAAGTTTGGCCTGGGCAGCCTCCACATTGGCACGGGCCACCTGCAGGGCAGCCCTGTAGGGTGTCTGGTCGATAATGAACAGCGTCTGACCTTTTCTCACCTGCTGCCCCTCGTTGATGCAGATGCGGGTAATCGTGCCGCTGACCTGCGGACGTATTTCCACAATCTGCCTACCCGTAAGACGTGCTGTATAGGGCGACACGAGCGTCTGGTCGCTGCGCGTCACCTTCATGGTTTTTATAACCTCCTGCCCGCCATGTTCCTTCTTCTGCGGCTGTTCTTTACAGGAATAAGACAACATGGCAAGTACTGCCAGAAAAATCCATTTGTTGAAAGCTTTCATATCAATTAATTTGACTAAATCGGGAGCCTTTTGTTAAATCGGCACCATATAGATTTAACTTTTTTTATTACCTGCGCGTATGCGAGTGGGCAAAACAACTGGAAATAGTCGTAATTTTCTTGACAAATCCACCTCCGCAATCCTCTTAAAAGTAGCAAAAGGGAAAACGATTTTTGGCCCCTAATGGGCGTTTAAAGTGCAACGAAAAGGGGTCCGATGAGCAAAAGATAGGGATTTAAAGTTCAAATAATAGGCTTTTGAAGTTCAAAAAATAATCATTTAAAGTCTGGATAAAGATCATTCAGACTGTAATTAAGCCCTAATTACAGTTCAAAAGCCTATCATTTAAAGTTCGGATGATTTGAAGAGAAAGTCCAAAAGCGGATTTCTTCTCCTAAAGATTTCATTATCAGCAAGTTGCGGATAATGCTTCAAAACTCGCATATTTGCCGCCAAAAGTGCGTTTGCTGACTTTCACGCGAGTCTCAGCGCACGTAAATTCGAATTTTTCTTTACGTTTCTACAAAAGGACAAAAATCTTCAAAAATCTAACACAAATCATCTCTTTAAGCCTGTCATGACCAGAAACAACTGACCTTTCCATCATTTTTGTAAGATTTTTGTAGATTTTCGTCCTAATGCAAATATAATCCCTCACCGCCTAACGAGTTTGGACGGAAGACTAAAATAAATCAGAATGGGTACCAGTCTGAAGAAACAGCAACGTCAATTCGGTGTCATTCTGTAACCAAGTCATCAACCAGTCGGGCTCAATATGGCACTCCCATGTTTCAATCTTCTGGTTCACCAGCTTATGCGGACGATAAACAGGTGACAGTTTACCATTGACAGCAAGAATTTCAATGGCATCTTTTATCAACTGAATATTCAGGCCACGCTTTTTACAACGTTTCAAGTCTTTCTCGAATCGCTTGGAATAGCTAATACTATACATGAATCAACCAAGTATTTTCTTAAACATGTCGTCCACGCTATCGGCTTGATATACCCGGCCATTTTTCACGTCCTCCATAGCCTCGCGGAATCCAGCCGTCTTAGTTACATCTTTATTTTTAGGCTTGGCATCTTTCTGTATCTTTACCGATGTCACGCCCACCAACATTTTGCATGCTTGTTTAACTTTCGACACGAGAGTTTCGTCGGGTATTTGTAAAATTATAGTTGCCATATTCTTTACATGATTATAGGTTTGGGCTACAAAGATAGTATTTTTTTTCTATTTGCCAAATATTTCTTTATTGATATTACGCTCATTTATATAAAAATCTCACGCTCAAGAAAGAAAAAGTTTTCTTTCTCTTCACTTAATCGATTTTTTACACTATCTTTGTAGCGAAAAATCTTATTATAACATGGATATTACCGAACGATTTCTTAACTATGTGAAGTTTGACACGCAGTCGGCGGAGGATTCCGAGAGCGTGCCTAGTACAGATAAACAGCTTGTTTTCGCCCAGTATCTGAAGAAGGAACTGGAGAACGAGGGCATGAAAGACGTTTATATGGACGAGATGGGATACATCTATGCCACGCTGCCCAGCAACATGAAACAGGAAGTTCCCACCATTGGCTTTATCTCACACTACGACACGTCGCCCGACTGCTCGGGAAAAGACGTGAAGCCGCAGATTATCCGCAACTATCAGGGCAACGATATCGAACTGAGCCCGGGCATCGTGAGCACTCCGAAGAAGTTCCCCGAACTGCTGCAGCATATTGGCGAAGACCTAATCGTGACCGACGGCACCACGCTGCTGGGAGCCGACGACAAGGCCGGCATTGCCGAAATTGTGCAGGCCATGTGCTGGCTGCGCGACCACAAGGAGATTCGCCACGGCGACATCCGCATCGCCTTCAATCCCGATGAGGAAATCGGCATGGGCGCCCACCACTTCGACGTGGAGCGTTTCGGATGCCAGTGGGCCTACACAATGGACGGCGGCGACCTGGGCGACCTGGAGTTTGAGAACTTCAACGCAGCCTCGGCCAAGGTGACCATCAAGGGCGTGAGCGTGCATCCGGGCTATGCCAAGGGAAAGATGATCAACGCCAACCGGCTGGCTGCCGAGTTTGCCGAGCGGATGCCAAAAGACGAGACGCCCGAAGAGACCGAAGGCTACGAGGGCTTCTACCATCTGCTGGGCATTGAGAGCAACATCGAACAGGCCAAGCTGAGCTACATTATCCGCGACCATGACCGCGAACGGTTTGAGGAACGAAAGGACTTCATCAAGAAACAGGCCATCGCCATGAACGAAAAATACGGCGAGGGAACGGTGAGCATCACGGTGAACGACCAGTACTACAACATGAAGGAGAAGATTGACCCGCAGATGCACGTCATCGATATTGTGCTGAAAGCCATGCAGGAAACGGGCGTTCCCCCACGCGTTGAGCCTATCCGCGGCGGAACCGACGGTGCCCAGCTGTCGTTCAAGGGTCTGCCCTGCCCCAACATCTTCGCAGGTGGCGTGAATTTCCACGGCCCCTACGAGTTCGTGAGCATACAAGTAATGGAGAAAGCCATGCAGGTTATTGTGAAAATCTGCGAGATAACCGCCGGCTATAATGATTAATGGGTGTTACACCCATCACTTAAACAGCTTATCAAGATTATCTTTCTCGCCAACCACCCAGACGATGTCGCCCTTCTGGAAGACATGGTCGGGGTTGGGACGGGAGAGGTTTTCCTTTCCTTCTTCAATACCAACCACCATGCATCCGTAATGTTCGCGGATGCCACTCTCCTTCAGCCGCTTTCCGACGAACGGGCTGGTGCTCGTGATGATGACATGGCGAAGCCGCATTTCGCGCTTCTCGATGTCGGGATCGTCGGGCAAAACCGACTTCTGCATAGCCGACGAGAAAGCCGTCAGCTGGTCGTCGGTACCAATCACCTGAATACGGTCGCCGGGGAAAAGAATGGTCTCGGCACCAGGAATGTTGATGCGCTGGCGCCCGCGCAGAATGCTGCTGACATGTATGCCGAACTTGTTGCCGAAGCGAAGCTCGCCGAGCGTACGGCCTGCCCACGAGGTATCTTCGGGCACATCAACATCGGAAATATGGATATCGCGGTCGAGCAGATGCCCCTCGTAGAGCGGACGCCTGTGGCCATGCACCTGAGCCTCGATGTCGCGCGAACGCAGATTCTGGATGAACATACGCTCGAGCCCGATGCTGCTGCGCTTGAGCCGGCGGGAAAGAATCATGATTACCACAAAGGCAAAGGCCAGGGCAAACTCAACAGCATGAGGGAACCGTGCCACATAGGCGCAGATATAATAGACGAATGCGGCGGCAATGGCAATGCGGGCCACGATGGTCAGCGTCAGCAGAATGCGGTTGGCCAGGTTCACTTTCCACAAGGCGCGGAATTCATCGCTGTGATTTTTTTTCATCATCATCGCGCGCAGGAAAGGCGAAACGGCAACAATGGTGAGCAGTCCGACACTGATGTTGGCCACGCTCGCGGGCAAAATCCTGATGGCAAAAGGCAGCACAAACGAGAACATTACCAACACGATGGCCACCGAAAGGATGCCGTAGATGAGAATGATGCGCAGAAGCTGTACGAGCAGCGACCGCCAGAGGTTCTCGCCGCTGTCCATCGAGGCATGCGTCAGCGTGAGGTTGTTAAGCCGGATAATCCACGACTTGGGAAGATGACGTTCCAAATGGTTGTAGCATGGTACCGATGCTCGGATCATGTAAGGTGTGAGGAATGTTGTGATCACCGATACTGCTACAACCACCGGATAGAGGAAATCGCCAATCACGCCGAGAGAAAGTCCCAGCGAGGCAATGATAAACGAGAATTCACCAATCTGCGCCATCGAGAATCCGCACTGCATGGCCGACTTGAGCGACTGGCCGCTGATGAGGAAACTGAACGAACCGAAAACGGCCTGGCCTAAAAGAATGGTTAGTACCAGCACAATGATAGGCACTGCATATTCCACGAGAATGGCCGGATCGACCAGCATGCCGACGGAAACGAAGAAGATGGCTCCGAAGAGATTCTTCACCGGTTCAACCAGGCGGATGATTTTCTCGGCCTCGACGGTCTCGGCAAGAATGCTTCCCATGACGAAAGCTCCGAAAGCAGAACTGAATCCCACCTGCGTGCTGAAAACGGCCATGCCGCAACAAAGTCCCAAAGAGACAATGAGGAGCACTTCGTTGTTGATGAGTTTGCGGACGGAGCGGAGGAAAAGCGGGATGGCAAAAATGCCCACCACAAACCAGAGCACCAGGAAAAAGCCTATCTTGAGCACACTGTTGAGCATCATCCCGCCGTCGGGATTGTTGCCCGAGGCAATGGCAGCCAGCATCACCATCATCACAATGGCCATGATGTCTTCGAGGATGAGCACGCTCATCACGATTCCCGCAAAGCGCTGCTGACGGAGTCCAAGGTCGTCGAATGCCTTATATATAATAGTGGTGGAACTCATGGCCACCATACCGCCCAGGAAAATGCAGTCCATCGTTCCCCAACCGAACAGCCTTCCGGTGCCTATGCCCAGCAGCAGCATCGAGGAAATGGTGGCGATGGTGGCGATGATGGGAGAAGCACCCATCTTCAGAATCTTCTTGAAAGAGAAATCGAGTCCCAGGGAAAACAGCAGGAACATCACGCCGATGTCGGCCCACAGGTGGATGTTATCGACATCGACAACCGACATGGTGAGCGGCAAATGCGGAGATACCAGGAAACCGGCAACGACGTAGCCAAGTACCAATGGCTGGCGCAAACGCTTGAACAACAGCGTCACGACACCGGCAACCATCAGTATTAGCGCTAAATCCTTGACGAGACTCGGTATTTCAGTCATATCTACAATAGGAACATTACAATCAGTACCACTGCACTGAGTTGGTATAACCTGAGCGTTTATCGTATTTCAGGGCATCGGTCAGCGTGGAAGCGTTGCACCTGAAAGTGAAATTATAACTTGTATAGGGATAAAGAACCACTTCGCAAGTCATGCTGAAGCAGTGCAAGTCGCGAGCCAACGATGCACGGGTCAAACTCAGCTGATGATAGTTGAAGTCGTAACCACTGCTGAAATTGATGTTCCAGCCTTCGCTGAGACGGACGTTTCCGCTGAAGTTCAGGTTTTGGGTGAACGAATAGGGCCAGCGCTTCGTTTCGGCATTGAAGGTGCCCGACCTGTTTTCATTCATGCTGATACCATAGCCGATAGAAAGCGACCATGGCAATGAGAACTTCATATAACCGTCTTCGTCGGTCTCGGCCTTACCTTTACCCTCGGCGCCATGCTTTCCTTTCTCCATGGTCTCGTCAATATTCGACTCCACACCGGTATCAAACTTGTCGTCATCGTCTTCTTCATCATCCTTGCTCTTCTTCTTTTTGAACAAGTTCTTCAGTTTCTCAGGCGTCAGCGTGAACGAGATGTTCTGCGTGGTTCCCTGGAAACGGCCGAAACGTCCTCTTGAGTATTCGGTATAATTGGTCTCATAGGGCACTCCGTCTTCGCCGACATCCCATGCATAAGTGGCGAACTGGGCATTCATACTGAAGGTGTAGCTCTTAGTCAGTTTCAGGCGCACACGCATGTTGAGGTCACTCCAGGGTTTCTCCTTAGCAGCCATGTCATACGACATGTTGGCTCCCAATTCATCAATAATACTGATTTTCTTGATACCCGAAGTGTCTTTGTCGCTCTTGATTTTCATTTCCACGTTGTTGGAAATGTCAACCATGATACTTCCCGACATACCCTTGCGGGGCGCGCTGAACATGCCGCCTTCGTATGGTGAATACTGCACCAGCGACACATTGCCGTCGGCGTCGGTCTTCTGGTAGCTGGCATAATAGCCGTATCGCTTGGTACTGAAGTCAGGAGTGTAGCTGAAAGTCACCTGCGGCGTAAAGACATGCCGGATGGCTTGAATCTTATCGCCGAAAATCTTGCGGTTGGGAATATAGCGGCCATAGATTTTTGTATTGGCCGAAAGACTCAGTCGCCAGTCGAATTTATTGTAGAAACCGTATGTCGTGTCCCGCACTTCCACCTGCCGGGCCTGATCCCAACTGCGACGCTCTTTCTTGAAAGTCATGTGGTCATTGAAATCGAAATGAGGAGTCACGTTGATAACGTTGAACAACGAGAACGTGGCTTCGATGGGAATCTGATGCTCAAATCCGTTCGTCCAGTCCTTAATCAGATTAGAATGGAACAGCTTGCTTTCCTTGGTCTTTATTGAATTCTTCAAATGACCGGTATATCTCATTGAAATCTTCTCGTACCAACGCTCGTCGCCAACCATCTTCTTGCGGCGGAACGGATAGAACTTTGAAACCGTAATGTTGAGGTCGGGAAGTCCTACCGTTATCGATGAGTCGCGCATGTTCTGCTCCAGATTGGCCGTTCCGCTCAAGCTCAAGCCAAGACTGGAGAAGTTTGTCGTCCATCCCACGCTTGAGGTTCGCAGACTCTGGCTCAGCATCTGTGGATTGTAAAGGCTGTACATGTTATTGCGGTCATAGCTGATAGAAGAGAAGTTGACCGAGGCTGTAAGCGTCGTATAGGGATTAGCCTTTGGATCCTGCCGGTGCTGCCACTGGAACTTGTAGCTTTCTTCCTCCACGTAGTCGGGCATTCCCTTGTCGCCCGTCTTCGTATTCTGGTAGCTTACATAAACGCTTCCGCTGTAGCGATAGCGCTTGTTGTAATTACTGGCCGCCGACAACATCCAAGAGCCCTTGGTGTAGATGTCACCGAGAATCTTCAGGTCCCACTTGTCGCTCATGGCGAAATAATAGCCGCCCTGACTCAGATAGAATCCACGGGTTGACTCATCACCATAGGAAGGCATGATGAAACCGCTGGAATAACTCTTTGTGAAGGGGAAGAATCCGTATGGTATGGCCAGGGGCAGCGGCACATCGGCCACCACCAGATAGGCCGGACCGAACACCACGTCTTTTCCGGGACGTACCTTGGCACGCGAAAGGGCAATATAGAAATCGGGATGCTTTTCATCGCAGGTCGTATAGCGGCCATGAGTCAGGTAGAGGGCACCCGAACTGTCGCGTTTTGCCCGCTCACTGCGCAGGAATCCGTCTTCTTGCTGGGTATAGACATTGCTGATAAGACCTTTCTTTGTCTTGAAATTGAAGGCCATCGTATCGTTCTCGTAGGTGTCGTTACCCATCTTGAACACAGGCGTTCCCGTGAGTTTTCCCGTAGAGTCGGCCACACCCGTGGCATGGACGATGCTGCTGTCAAGACTCATGTACACCTTCTCACTCTCCAGTTCCATCGTGGTGTAGTTCACCTTGGCATCACCATAGAGATGGGCTGTCTTCGTTACGGCATCATAAACCAGGGAGTCGCTGGCCTCGTAAGTCACAGGAGCATCGATACCGCCTTGCTTCGAGCGGAAGATACTGTCGGCACGGATAGAGTCGTCGACTGCCTTGTTATGCCGGTAGACGGCAAGTTCCAAAGAATCCATCTTCGTGGTGTCGGGCAGCAGGGAAGCTGTTGTATCAGTCTCGGTCTCTGCCCTGTCGGCCATAGCCATCGAGTCGAGCAGCGCTTTGTCTTCTGCACTCATCATGCCGGCGGTGTCGGCCCTCTCCAGCAGAGAATCAATCGCAGTGACTGTCGTGTCGGCCAATTGTTTTCCGTTGTGAACGAAGAAAGGCATGCCGTTTCCTGCCATCATGAAAATGACGGCAACAGAAGCCAAAAACAGGATAGTCTTTCTTCTCATAACGGAACTGCAAAAAGCAGAAATTTTCGTGCAAAGGTACTACTTTAATTTGACAAACGGCAAAAGAAGTCCGTTTATTAACTAAATTATTCAAACATTTGCGCCCATTTGCGGAATCTCTCCACCCCTTCGCTGCCGAATTTTGCCAAAGAGCGGGCAGCTTGCTCCACCGTTTTCTCGCGCTCCAAATGGGATTTTGAATAAAACTTGTCGGCATAGCATATCACCTGCTCGGCAATGGTTTCCGGCAAGAAGTCCTGGTGCGGAAGAGGCAAGTCTTGGCTGACGATGTCTTTTTCGGTAAGTCCGGCCCCGGTGTGGCGCTCACAGACACGGGCGATGCTTTCTGCCTCTTGCCCCAGAAGGTTTCTCAGCATTTCTGCACCGATACGGCCATGACAGATATAGGGTTCGGTGCCAAAGCACTGAATGCCAGGAGCATCACAACGGATGATTCCGATGTCGTGAAGCATGGCTGCCGTCTCAAGGAAATCCGTGTCGAGCTGTAGTTCGGGATGGCGCAAGGCTATCTGCAGAGCCTTGCCGGCCACCTGCCGACTATGCACAAGGAGGATGTGCCTCAGGGCATCATCCTCCTTGTAAAATTGGTCTATAACCGACTGATAGTTAATCTGCATAGAAATCAGTCTTTAGGACGTTCAATCCAAGCCAGTGTCTGGCCTTTCTGCACCTTGGCGCCCTGCTTGGCAGCGATTTCCACCAGACGGCCGCCGATGGCTGCCGGAATGGGAACGATTTCGCCCCATGTGGCCTGGATATAGCAGAAGTTATCGCCTTCCTTGTATTCGGCACCGATATAGGGCTCAATGCACGGAGCACACTCGCCTTCGCCTGAGAACTGATAGTAGACCTGTCCCTTTACTGGAGCCACCAGGGCATCGGCCTTGGCATGCTTGAAGGCAGACAGTTCTTCGGGAGAGAGTTTCGAACCCATGCGGGCATCCTTGGCTTTCTGCAAGTCGGCGAGCATACGCTTCTTGGCAATGCCGCTCTTGAAGTCGCGATACTGCTCGGGATGCATAGCCAGCTCGTAGAGTTCCTCGTCGTCGGGTCCGTATTCCCATCCGTTCTCGTCCATTTCCTTGCGGAAGTCGTCGAGCGCGTTGGGGATAAGCGTATGAGGATCGGCATCGGTGAACTCGCGTCCCTGCTTGGCGGCCAGTTCTTTCAGTTCGGGATCGATCTCGCCTGGAATCTTTCCGCTCTTACCCAGAATCATACCCCACATTGAGTCGTCCATCATCACGAAACGGCCCTTGCCCTGCTCGATGGTGAGAAGATTCATCAGGGCGATGTTCTTCACATATTGTGAGAACGGCGTTACCAGTGGAGGATAGCCCACGCGCGGCCATACATACTCAACCTCGTTGAAGAGTTTCACGAGCATTTCGTCGGTATTATACTCGGGCAGTCCCTTCTTGGCACGAATGGAATTGATGGTACGGTGCATGCCGGCCAAATCGGCCATCATACTACCCATCATGCCGCCAGGAAGTCCGCAACCCAGCAGAAGGCTCGACATGTGCTTGTTGCCGGGATTGATGAAGTAGCCCAGCCAATCGTCGATAAACTCCTGCGTCAGCGTACGGGCCTGCATAT
>JAEEGH010023006.1_pt1 | contig 12719 bp, 9 predicted proteins | sample 9134181 | NCBI WGS metagenome assembly JAEEGH01 (sample SAMN16246544, study PRJNA631951) | gut metagenome | biome: gut microbiome; feature: rumen; material: DP-attached | host: Bos | place: Iran: Karaj | collected 2018-10 | reverse complement strand
CACCTTGGTGATGTGCTACAAAGGTTGGATAGGGTTGGATGTAGCGGTGGCATTGGTTATGGGACAAAATATCGGAACCACCATCACTGCGAATTTAGCGGCAATAGTGGCAAATACTGCCGGAAAGAAAGCTGCTCGGGCCCATTTTGTTTTCAATGTAATAGGTGTTATTCTTACTTTGATTATTTTTCATCCAATAATGAATTTAATTGCTAAAATTACTGAAGCAATAATGGGGTCAAATCCTTATATTTCAGTAGGGGCGATAGGTTATAATCCAACAGCTATTCCATTGGCATTGGCATTATTTCATACTTTTTTCAATGTTGTCAATACAGTGATATTAGCCTGGTTTATTCCTCAAATTATTAAAATAGTGGACTGGATGGTGAAGCCTGTTGCGGAAGATGCAGAAGACGAATTCCGCCTCACCTATATCGGCGGTAGTTGGATGAACACTGCTGAGTTGAATATACAATCAGCCAAACAGGAAATAGAAATTTTTTCCAACAGGGTATTGAAAATGTATTCTTTTCTTCCTTCTCTACGATATGCCAAAAATGAGGAGGAATTCGGAAAAGTGTTTGACCGCATTAAAAAATATGAGGGCATCACAGATCGTATGGAGGTGGAAATTGCCAAGTTTTTGACCAAGATTTCAGAGGGGGATTTGTCAGAGCAAGGCTCGCAGCGAATCAGTTCAATGTTGCGTATAATTGACAATTTGGAGAGTATAGGAGATGCCGTTTATCAAATAGCGGCTTTGAGAAAAGACAAATTTGAAGCGGCAGTGCATTTCGATCAGCATCAAAACGATAATTTGGAACAAATGACGCAATTGGTACAGCAAGCCCTGAATGTAATGAATGCCAATCTGCAATGCAGTTACAGCTCCATTGACCTGCCAGCCGCCTATGTAGCGGAAGAGAAAATTAATAAATATCGTGACAAGTTGCGTGCAGAGCATTTGGAGGCTATCAAACACGGCAAATATAATTATGCTATCGGTACGGCTTATAGTGGATTGTATGCCTTGTATGAAAAATTAGGCGATTATGTTATCAATGTTTCAGAAGCCATAGACGACTCTGAAAAAGTTGCAAAAATAGAAGCTGAAAAAACAGAGAATCTGGCAGAAGGAATAGGTTAAAACAGTTTTTTCCTTTAGGGAAAATTCATCAAGACAAACAATAAAACGCTTATAAACAACAACTTATTGTTAGCAAAATAGTTCGTGAAAAAAATTTTTTTAAATAGAGAAAAAGGTATTAAAAAAAGTAGTACCTTTGCAGTCGCAAAAGGTGCGGTAGTTCAGCTTGGTTAGAATACATGCCTGTCACGCATGGGGTCGCGAGTTCGAGCCTCGTCCGCACCGCCAGAAAGAGCAACTTGAGTTGCTCTTTTTGCTTTTAATAAAAGGAGGGTATATGGCAAGTAAAAAATCAAAACTTAAGTCAAATACAATATTGCGGGTAGTGGGAAAAATCGTCAAATGGTTTTTTATCATTACTATCGGGTTGACAATTATATATCGTTGGATAAATCCTCCGATAACCCCTTTGATGGTGATAAGAAAATGTCAGGATGGAGCTACAATAAAAAAAGAATGGGTAAATATAGAAGATATTTCTCCCCAATTAATCCGGGCAGCCATAGCTGCTGAAGACAATCGGTTTTTGGGTCATAAAGGCTTTGATTTTGCTGCCATCCAACGAGTGATTATTCAAAGGAAACACGGCAATAAGCGTTTTGGTGCCAGCACCATTTCCCAGCAGACTGCCAAAAATGTATTTTTATTTCCGGACAGGTCATGGATAAGAAAAGGTTTGGAAGTTTATTTCACATGTTTGATAGAAATATTTTGGTCAAAAGAGCGGATTATGGAAGTATATTTGAATGTGATAGAAACAGGAGACGGCATTTACGGCTGTCAAGAGGCTTCGCAAATATATTTTCACAAGCCGGCGGCACAACTTTCCAAGCGGGAAAGTGCATTGATGGTGGCATGTTTTCCGTCTCCGCGAAAGAGAAATCCCGCTCATCCGACAAATTATTTAAACAAACAAGCAGTATTTATTCAAAATAATATGGGAAAAATGGGAAAAATCGCCTTTGACAAGGAAACAATTGCAGCCGCTCGACAAAGATATAAAGACAAAGAAGCCAAGCGAATAGAAAAAAATGACGGAAAAAGATTAAAATTGTACTTATTTGAATAAAATATTCATTTAAAATTTGTACATTTGCAGTTTGTTTAGAATCATAAAGTTATGAAAGAAGGAAAATATGCTGTAATCGGCTTAGGACATTTCGGTAGAGCTATTGCTACAAGTTTGGCAAAAAGCGATTCAGAAGTAGTAGTAATTGACAAAGACGAGGAAAAAATATACCAAATAAGTGACGATGTATCTTATGCCGTTACTTCCGATGCTACCGACAAAAGAGCTTTGTTGGCACAAGATATCCGCAGTTTTGATGTAGTAATTATCACCATTGGTGATTTTGAGCAAAGATTGTTGTGTGCTGCCACATTGATAGATTTAAATATTAAGAGAATTGTTTGCAGAGCCATGGGTTCTAACGAACGATTGATATTAGAAAAAATGGGTATCACTGACATTCTTTCACCAGAAGATGAAGTCGGCAAGGCTGTAGCAAGAAGACTATTGAATCCGAGTATGGTATCGTATTTAGATTTGCCCGACGACCATTGCGTAATGGAAATAGAGGCACCTAAATATATTATCGGAAAAGAATTGGGTTTGGTCAATTTAAGAGATGATTACAGATTGAGTTTGATAACTATCAAACGAAGATATGAAGGTAAAAACAACGAACTGCATATTGTCGGAGTGCCGGGAACCAAAACTTTGATTCTCAAAGGTGACACCATGATATTGTTTGGCAAAACAAAAGATATAGAAAAATTTGTAGAAATTAACAACTAAATGAGCCCTTTCCGCATACGAGAACAATTTAAACTGCTCATCTGGAATGCCATCAATCCGGTGCAGAAGACCCTCCATGTTTTGGGTATCATTGTATCGTTGACGGCAATGGTGGCCATTGTATATTTTTACGGCTTTCCTCAAACCAATCTTTCCAGATACATTTGCAACTTAGTTATTTATATCAGTTTGATATTTTATGTTGTAAAATATCTGTTAATGTTTATTTTCAATAAGCATTCTTTCCAATTTTTGGCAAAAAACAAAGGAGAAGGAATTGTAGTCGCTTTTTTGTTGATATGGTATTTATTGACATATATTTTAGACATTAATTTTGCCGGCATGCTGTTGGGCAAAATCAATGTTGCCGGCTTCAACCAAATGGTTATTATTGGCAGTCAATTGTTTTTCTTCCTTTTGATGTTCACCGATTTGATAGGTGTAGATCAATTATTGGTGCGTTTTCGTTTAGGACCTGCCGGTTCTTTGATGGGGTCGTTTTTTATTTTAATCACTTTAGGCACCATTATTTTGATGATGCCGGAAATGACAATCAACGGAATTTCATTGATAGATGCGTTGTTTATGGCAACTTCGGCCACCTGTATCACCGGCTTGTCATCAATAGATATTCCGACAGTGCTGACCATGAAAGGGCAATTGGTATTGTTAATTTTGGTGCAATTGGGAGGATTGGATATAGTTTGTTTTGCCACTTTTTTTACCTCTTATTATGCAGGCGGTGCCACAAAATACAGGTCTATGATGAAAGAATTGGTGGATACCAACAATTCAAAAAGTCTTACTAAAGAAATCTTTCTTTATACTTTTGTTATAGAGATAATTGGTTTTATTGCCATTTTTGCCTATTTGTGGAGCACCAACAATTATTCACATCATTTAGGGGATAATATATATTTGGCGGCTTTTCATTCGGTGGCATGTTTCAACAATGCCGGTTTTTGCATAGTGGACGGGGGTATGCAAAACAGTTTGTTTGTTCACGACTATTATTTACAAACTATTACCATATTGATGACATTTTTGGGAGGTATAGGATTTTTAACCATTCACGATGTTGTCAATACCCCGAAATTCGGACGGCATAGCAAATCGTTTTGGAACCAGATAACGGTTTCTTCAAAAGTTGTAATTAAGTTATCTTTTATTTTGTGGATAGTCGGAGCTTTGTGTTTCTTTATTTTTGAAAGAAACAATGTGAATAGTTCCATGAATTTGCTTGACCAAATATTTGCCTCTTTCTTCACTTCGCTGTCATGCAGAAGCCATGGTTTTAATATTGTAGATATAGGAGCATTGAATATATCTACATTGATTATTATGATAATTTTAATGACTATCGGTACGGCATCTGTGTCAACAGGTGGTGGTATTAAATTATCCACTTTTTACATTTTGTTGAAATCGGCAAGTGCCACTATCAAAAACAAGCATCAGGTAACTATCAATAATAGAGCTATTTCGTATAGTTTGGTAAACAAATCTTATTTGGTATTGTTATTTACGGTTTCGTTGATTTTGATAGGATGTTTAGTTCTTTCGTTGTCCGATCCGGAAATGTCGTTTATGCAGATATTTTTTGAGATAACTTCTGCTTGCGGAACCGTCGGTTTATCTATGGGAATTACTCCTTCATTGTCGGTAATAGGAAAACTGACCATCACCATTTTAATGTATATAGGAAGAATCACTGTTTTAACATTAGTACTTTCTGTTGCTAAAAAAGCATTTACACATTATACAGTAGCAAAAACAAGTATGAATATATAAGTATGGCAAGGGTTCTTATCGTCTTTTTTACTACTTTAATCTGCTATATGACTTCAGGGGATTTGTTGGGGGCTGTGGCAGGCTTTTTTGTGTCCTATTGGATTACAGGAATGGTAGGAGGGTTAGAAAAGAAAACCATTCATGGCAAAGCCAATATTGACCCGGGCATATTAGAGGCTATTGTCGAAATGTCGTTGCTGGTGATGACAGCCGATAGTCACATGATGAAATCGGAATTGTATCTTTTCAAGGAATTTATTCTAAGAAATTTTGGAAAAGAAGCAGCCTCGTTGGCTATTACCTATTTGCAAGAAATAAAAGATCAAGATATTCCTTTAGACAGCACGATTAGCAAAATTAGAGACGATATCAGTTATACTGAAAAAATGCAAATTTTGCAATTTTTGTTTCAATTAGCCTATGTAGATGGAGAGATAGACCAAAGAGAGGTACAGCAAATTATGCATATTGCTTCCCGATTGGGTGTCAGCCAATATGATTTTATCCGTCTGAAAGCTACGTTTGAAATGCGCTATAATCAAGGTCGGCAACAGCAAAGTTCTTATTCGAATCGTCGTAGCTATCAAAGCAGTACCAATAGGGATGCCTTGAGCGAAGCTTATGCTACTTTGGGAGTAAAAAGTACGGATGATGACGAAGTGATAAAAAAAGCGTATCGTAGTTTAGCCATTGCCAATCATCCCGACAAAGTGCAACATTTAGGCGAAACTGCCCGATTGAAAGCAGAAAAACGCTTCCGGGAAATCAACAATGCATACGATATTATAAAGAAACACAGAAACTTATAGTTTTTGGCAATTTTTAAAACCTATTTTCGTTATGTTTAAGGTTTATTAGTTTTATTAAATTTTGAACAAGAAACAGATATTATTGTCCATTTTGTGTCTTTTGTTGTTTTTGACAGCAGAAGGACAAAATATTAGCCAAAAGAAGTTTCAGACCATTCAATTGGATGCTGATACAATTGTTTTGGATACTTTTTCTTTGGTATGGGGTTCTGTTTCTATTCCATCATTAGCCGCAAGCGACTATACGATAGATCATCTTAACGGAAAACTCATCATCACCAATCCTGCAGTAAAAGGACAAACGGTTACGGTAGGTTTTCGCTCTTATCCGTATTTGTTCAGCAAGAAAATGCAAAATCGTTCCATTTCGGTGATAGAGCCGAGTTTGTATAGTTTGGAGCACCCTTTGAGTGAAGCCTCTTTAACAAGCATTTCCGGCATAGATGAAATCTTTTCTGATGCTTCGCTAAACAGTTATGGCAGTTTGTCAAGGGGAATTTCTATCGGTAACAATCAAGATATGGTTGTCAATTCTAATCTAAATTTGCAGTTATCGGGCAAATTGAGCAAAGATGTGGAAATTTTAGCCAATATCACCGATCAAAACATTCCTATTCAACCCGAAGGCAATTCTGCCCAGTTGCAAGAATTTGACAAGGTTTTTATCCAATTGAAATACAAGGATATGGCAACTATTTTGGCCGGAGATATTGAAAGCAGGTCTCGCGAAGGTTATTTTATGAAATACTTTAAAAAAGGGCAGGGCTTGCAGGCAGATATGAATTTTGCGTCTGTAAACAAAAAGGGCGACAGCACTCAATATAATGTTTATGCCAGCGGTTCGGTGGCAAAAGGAACTTATGTCAGGCAAACGATAACGGCTATAGAGTCCAATCAAGGTCCTTATCGGCTTTTAGGAGAAAACAACGAAACATATATCACCGTTTTGGCAGGAAGCGAAAGAGTGTATATAGACGAAGTATTGCTACAAAGGGGAGAAGACAATGATTATATTATCAACTACAATTCGGGCGAAGTAATTTTCACCGCCAAACAAATAATTACCAAAGACAAACGTATAGTAGTTGAATTTGAATACATACAACAAGATTATCTACGCTCGGTGGTGAATGCCGGAACCAGCATACAACACAAAAATTTAAATTTTTTCTTCCATTTTTATAATGAGCAAGACCATAAAAATCAAACCAATACACTTGATTTGACCGATGATCAGAAAATGATGTTGTCGCTCTTGGGTGATGACATCAGTCATGCTTATGTGCGAAATATGGACAGCACCCATTTTCAAGGCAGCGAAGTGCTTTATAAACTGACAGATACCACGGTAAACGGAATCATTTATGATAGTATTTTTGTGTATTCCACTTCATCTGACAGTGCTTGCTATAGGGTGGGTTTCACTTTGGTAGGCAACAACAAAGGCAACTATGTATTGTCGGAAAGTGTTGTCAACGGAAGGGTTTACGCATGGGTGGCCCCTATTGACGGAGTTCCGCAGGGCAATTATGAACCTATTCGCTTGCTATCGACTCCGCAACGCACACAAATGTATTCCTTCGGAATGAATTATCAAGTGCATCCTACTACCCTTATAGGTGTAGAGGCAGCTTTGTCCAACAACGATTTGAATACCTTTTCACGCAAAGACGATAAAGACAATGTCGGTGTAGGCGTAAAAGTACAATTAGCCAACCAAACGGAATTGAAACGCAAGTCTTTGCAGCAGGATGCTTCATGGAAAATGAATTTAAATGGATTTTATGAATTTAAAAACAAGACTTTCAACTATATAGAAGATTATCGCAGCTTGGATTTCAAAAGAATGTACAATGTGGCAGACAGCATGTTGAACCGAACCGACCATTATTTCGGCATTAATTTAGATTTTGTTCATCGACAAAATGGTCGTATCGGCTTGTATTCCAATGCTTATTTGATACCTGACAAACATTATATGGCCAGCAAAAACGCCCTATGGGCCAATTATAGCCGCCAAGGTTTTCTTGTAGCATTGAATGCTTCATTATTGTCGCATACGCAAGAGGATTATCACAGCACTTATGTGATGCATGACGAAACTATCGGCAAGAATTTCAAATATGTGCAGGTGGGAATCAGCAATGCCATGGAAGTGGATTTGTACAAGACCTATGCCAACAGATTGATGCCACAAAGTTTTGCCTTCAACGAATTGACATTTTATATAAAGAACAGTGATAGTTTGAAAGACTATCATTTCGGACTGAACTACAAAAATCGTATAGATGCCAATAGTTTGGATTCTGTGTTGACCTCCCAAGCCATCGCCCACCAAGTCAGTGCCCATTTTTATTTGTTGAAATTCAGCAATCACCAGTTGCGATTCGATGCTTCGTATCGTTATTTACAATATCAGGACAGCATCGGCGAAAATACGCTTTTGACCAATTTTGACTATCAGGCCCGCTGGTTTAAAGGTGCCGTTCAGTTGGGATTGTTCTATGAAATTGGCAGCGGCATGGAGCAGAAAAACGAATATACTTATTTGAAAGTTGTCAACGGACAAGGTGTCTATCAATGGATAGACTACAACGGCAACGGAATTGAGGAATTGAATGAATTTGAAATAGCAAAATATGCCGACGAAGCCAACTATATTCGTCTTTTTATGGCTTCGAATCAATATGTAAAAACTTACAACAATCAATTTTCCGGCAGTTTGATTCTACGACCTGCGGTGGTATGGAGAAAAGAAAAAGGTTTTAAAAATTTCTTGTCCCGATTGTCCAATACCACTACTTATCGTTCGTCTTACAAAAACACCCTTTCCACTATTGGCGGTATGTTCAATCCTTTTTATGTCAATAGCAATGACACCAATTTGGTATCTTCCGCCAGTAGTTTTAGAAATGTTTTTTCTTTCAATCAAAACAGTTCCATTTGGGGTATAGATGTTATTTACAACAATACCCAATCCAAAACGCTGACAGTAAACGGTTTTGAAGCCTACGACGTATCATCCTGCCTTGTATCGGGGCGGGTGAACATAAAACAGGCTTTCACCATTAATGGCAACTACGAAAACGGCTGGAATATCCGCAACAGCGAATATATGAACAAAAACTACAAAATTGACTACAACAGTCTGAGTGCGAATTTGACATATCAATTCAAAACCATTTTAAAAATCAGCACTTCCTATACCTATAAGCAGAAAAACAACCGCAGAGGCGAGGAGTTGTCAATTTCCAATAGAGCGGGTTTGGAAATAAATTATAGAATTGCCAAAAGAGGCAATTTAATAGTGAAAGGCGACTATTATTGGATTCATTTTCGTGGTGAAACCAACACTTCGGTGGCATACGAGATGTTGGAATCGCTGCAACCGGGCAACAATGTAGTGGTAAATGTCAATTATCAGACAACACTTTGGAAAAACCTGCAACTCAATCTCAATTACGAAGGTCGTGCCTCTGCAGGAGTAAAAATGCGGCATCTCGGCAGTGTGGAAATAAGAGCTTTCTTCTAAAGAAAAAATAGATTTCTTGTTAGTGTTTTTTTTGCAAACAGAAATTGCAGAAAATAGATTATCACACGCACTAAATAAAAAATTTTTTATCTCCAGCTGCTTTTAAAGGCATCGGGTATATGGTTGACGTGGCATTGGTTGTTGCGAACGAGCACAGATAGAATGTCAAAACGGATTTCTTCGTTTCGGTGGTGGAGGCGGACATATTTGTCGGCGGCTGCCAACAGATTTTTTTGTTTTTGTTTGGTGACAAAAGCCTCCGGTTCTCCAAAAAAGCTGGAAGTGCGGGTTTTTACTTCTGCAAATACTAATATGTTGTCTTTCAGTGCGATAATATCTACTTCAAGATAACTCGCATGCCAGTTTTTTTCCAAAATAGTATAGCCGTTTTCTTCTAAGAAGGCACAGGCTTGTTCTTCTCCTTTTTTTCCGAGTTCGTTATGGTCTGCCATGCTTTATTTTTCTTTGTATTGTTTTGCGTCACCTCTGTCCACCACTATTCGGCAACCGATGGATTCTATTCTTTTTTGAAGGCAGAACCTGCATTCAGCGGCTTCGTCACCGGTACAAATTTTATGGTCGTAAATTTGATATTTTTTTCTGACAGCAACCGGTGAAAGATTCGGCATAATAACATTGGCACCTGCCAAAATGCCTTTTTCTCTTCCTTGAGGATCAAGTGTTCCCAATGCCGTAGTGGCAGGCAACAGCACGGTCGGCAGCATTAATCGCAAAATAGCCAATAATCGCAATGTAAGGTCGACACTTCCTTGCGGGAATGCAGCAAAAGGTGTTTGATGATGCGGAATAAAGGGTCCTATGCCTACCATTTGCGGCTGGAGTTGTTTTATGAATAACAAATCTTCTGCCAAATATTCAGGAGTTTGATAGGGGGAGCCGACCATAAATCCCGTTCCTACCTGATAACCTATACGTTTTAAATCATATAGGCATCGTTGTCGGTTTTCTGCAGACAAACTTTGCGGATGCAATTGGCTGTAATGGTGAAAATTTGCAGTTTCGTGTCTTAACAAATACCGGTCGGCACCTGCGTCAAAATAAGCTTTATAGGTGTCGTAGCTATGTTCTCCCAACGATAAAGTGATGGCACAATCGGGGTATTGCCGGCGTATGGCGGAGATAATATCCGTCATGATGTCGTCGGTATAGTATATATCCTCGCCACCTTGCAAGACAAAAGTTCTAAAACCCAATTGGTATCCTTGCTCACAGCAGGACAAAATATCGTCTTTTAGCAACCGGTAGCGGGAAACCTCTGTATTGCCGGCACGAATGCCGCAATAGTAGCAATTGTTTTTACAATAGTTGCTCAGTTCTATCAAACCTCTGATATACACATTGTTGCCATAGTGCTCTTGTCGAACGGCAACAGCCCTTTGAAAAAGGAAGTCGTTAGCTTCGTTGGATGCTACAAGAGAGGCAAATTCTTCTTTTGAGAGAGTATGTTGTTTTTCTAATTTTTCTATCAGCGATTTCATAAAACTATTTTCGGCAAAAGTAGCATTTTTTCTAATAAAAGTTGTCTTTTTTCTTTATTTTTTCATTTTTGCCAACGTTTAGAATGGCTAAGATGAAGAAAAAATTTTTGTTGTCAAAAAAAAGTTGTATCTTTGCAAATTGTAAAAAGCAAAATATGGATATTCTTCGTACAGAATCGCTCTACAAAAAATATCACAACCGTATGGTTGTCAACGATGTGAGTGTAGAGGTAAAACAAGGCAGCATAGTGGGTTTGCTGGGTCCCAACGGAGCCGGCAAAACGACTTCATTTTATACTATAGTCGGTTTGATTAAGCCGTTTTCCGGCAAGGTTTTCTACAATGATATAGAAATAACGGAAAAACCTATGTATGAGCGTGCAAGAATGGGCATCGGCTATTTGGCACAAGAAGCTTCTGTATTTAGAACCATGTCGGTGGAAGACAATATTCTCAGTGTGCTACAATTCACCAATTTGTCAAAAAAAGAACAGCAAGACAAGTTGGAAAGTCTGTTGGATGAATTCGGTTTGCAAAAAATTAGAAAAAGCCAAGGACGGCAGTTGTCGGGAGGGGAAAGAAGAAGAACCGAAATTGCCCGCAGTTTGGCAACATCGCCTAATTTTATTTTGTTGGACGAGCCTTTTGCCGGCGTAGATCCTATTGCCGTGGAAGACATACAGTCTATTGTGGCTAAATTGAAAGATAAAAATATCGGCATCCTTATCACCGACCACAATGTGGACGAAACTTTGGCTATCACCGATTTTGCCTATATTTTGGTAGAAGGAAAGGTTTTTGCCAGCGGCACCCCTCAAGAATTAGCACAAGATGAAAAAGTGCGACATGTCTATTTGGGAGAAAAATTCGTCTTAAAACAGTAAGCATTTAGTTCTTATTTTCCTATTCTTGTTTATCCTTTTTCAAGCATAAAAAATAAGAGACCGGTTATAGAACATCGGTTTTTTTTATTCTTCTGTCATGAATAGAAATGTTGTATTTTTGTTTTATAAAAAAAAGCTCATTATTGTTTTTTGTATGATATTTTTTATTATTTTTGCAAAGTCAAACATCCGAAGCCTAGATGGGTTGAAGGATGGGTGACAAAATATATAAAAGGCGTTGAGTCAACGTCTTATCTGCGGCTACTTGAACTTCGCAAATTCAAAATCACCCGCACGATAAGGCAATGGTCAATGTCCATAGGTTGATATATGTCCATAGTGATGCTATTTTTAGCATTTCTATACATAGGAATCCCAATTCCTATGATATATACAACAGCGTGGGCTTCGGCATTGCTTATCCTCGGGTGAAGGCAATGCGAAGGCCTAAGTAGCGGGATGAGCGATGAACTCAGATTCCCGCGCTTTTTATTTTCAAGTTTTAGATTGTTCCGAATGGGAATCTTCGGTGAAAAAAGAAATATAGTTTTAGAATAACATATCATTAACATTAAAATCAACAAAAAAATGGACGAAAAACAAGTTTTTAAATTATCAAATCTTATTGTAGCTGCTATAGTAGCATTCAGTATGGGTAAAGGAAAAATGGTTTCCTTAATTCCGAAAACAGTTGCTAACAAATTGTCAAAAGATGCAGATCTTTTTGAAAAAGTTAAACAATGCTACATAGAATATCTATCTATGGTAGATAATAAAGTGGATGAGTCTTCCGAAGTGAAAAGATTGACAGACTTTCGTTATCGAATTGTAGAAATTTATACTGCGAGTGTACCTATAGATCAAATTAATTTAGATGTTGAGGATACACAAGAATAAGAGTTTAGAAAAGTTTAATTAATTTTATAAAAAGATGAAAAAGTTTACATTTGTAATTTTGGCAACATTTCTTTTGTTGCTATGTTTCTCTTGTTCAAAGCAAGTAGAACAAATTTCTTTGGAAAAGAAGTTAAGTGAGAAAATGTCACAAATGACAGATGTGGCAGAATTGGGTTCTGTGGAATACACAGTAACTAAGATAGTTAAGGCTTCAGATGACAAAACATGGTACAAAGTTGGGGATCGCAAGATTCTGTTCAATTGCACTGCTTATCTAAAAGCTGGTATTGATATGAGTAAGTTTGATGGTTCTAAAGTACAGATTGACGAAGAAAAGAAATCGGTAGTGCTGACTTTGC
>JAEEGH010023005.1_pt1 | contig 12719 bp, 7 predicted proteins | sample 9134181 | NCBI WGS metagenome assembly JAEEGH01 (sample SAMN16246544, study PRJNA631951) | gut metagenome | biome: gut microbiome; feature: rumen; material: DP-attached | host: Bos | place: Iran: Karaj | collected 2018-10 | reverse complement strand
GTGCTATGGGTGGTTCTGGTTCTGAAGAATTCATGGTAGAAAGCGAAGTTGGTGACGAGACACTTATTCTTTGTCCTGACTGTAAATATGCTGCTAACGTTGAAAAGGCTGCATGTAAGGACGATGTTGCTCTTGGTGCAGACGGAAAGCCACAGGTTGCTACAAGCGCTGCTGTTGAAGAGATTCCTACTCCAAATGTTCGCACTATTGAAGAGCTCAGTGAGTTCCTTAAGACTACTCCACAGGCATTCATTAAAACTCTTATTTACAAAGTAGAAAATCCTGGCGTTGAGCTTAAGGGGGACTTTGTTGCTGTTTGTATCCGTGGCGACCTTGATGTAAACGAAGCTAAATTGTGCGCTCTTCTTAAGGCAAGCAATGTTGAACTTGCAGAAGAAGCTGATGTTGTAAAAATCACAGACGCTCCTGTTGGTTTTGCTGGCCCTGTTAATCTTACAAAGGCACAGGTTATTGCAGATAAAACTGTTATGACAATGCACGACGCTGTAACAGGCGGTCTTAAAAAGGATGTTCACTTTATTCACGTTGAACCAGGCCGCGACTTTACTCCATTTATGACTGCTGATGTCCGCATTGTAAAGCCTGGTGACATTTGTCCTGAATGCGGCGGAACCTTCTACTCTAAAAAAGGAAACGAGCTTGGTCACATCTTTAAGCTTGGCGAAAAATATACAAAGTCTATGAACGTAACTTACCCGGACGAAAACGGTAAGCTTGTTACTCCAATTATGGGTTGTTACGGAATTGGTGTTGATCGTACACTTGCAAGTATTATCGAAGCACATCACGACGACAACGGAATTATGTGGACTATGAGTACCGCTCCATTCCAGGTTGCAGTTGTTCCTGTTATGTACAAGGATAAAATGAAGGAAGTTGCTGATAAACTTTACGAAGAGCTTCAGGCTGCCGGAATTGATGTTATTCTTGATGACCGTGACGAACGACCTGGCGTTAAGTTTAAGGATGCAGACCTTATTGGTTATCCAATCCGCATTGTTGTTGGCGACAAGAATCTTCCAAACGTTGAACTTAAACGACGCTGCGAAAAGGATCCAGAACTTGTTCCAGCTGATCAAGCTGCGGCTAAGGCTATTGAGATTGTTCGCGCAGAGCTTGATAAGTTGAATTCATAAGCGTGGATTGCTTCGCTTCGCTCGCAATGACGACACTTCGTACGCAATGAGGTCATTGCGAGGAGCATAGCGACGTGGCAATCCATGTACTAAAAGGGATATCTATGAAAAAACTTCTTCTTACTTTATCAATCCTTCTTTGCGGGGTTGCGGCTGTATTTGCGCTTCCCGGCTTTACTCCATTTGTTCCAGATACTGCAGGGGAATATGTTTACTACCGTGACTATTCTTTTGCACACGAAACCTACATTGGAATTTTAAATTATGATGATACATCTTACCAGATAAGATACTACACTCCTGCAAACCGCGAATTTGCCGTTCCAGAAAAATCAATTGCAATTCTTTTTACTATAAACCCTGAGTCTGATTTTTTTGATATGACAGGTGAAAAGATTATTTCAGAAATTGACCCATACGGCGATGACGTTGATATCTTAAATTATCTTCACGACCTTCTGTATGAATTTTCTGCACGCAGAATTAAGTGTGATGAGCTTGGTGCACAGCCTGTTAATTCTAATCAGGAATATGAACAGTTTGGCGGCAAAGTTACAATTTGTTTTGACAGCCTGATTCCGCTTTTTAATATAAAGAGCATTAAGAATATTCAGGACGGAAACCTTGTTTTTGACTGCGTGACTTTTGGAAGAATTATTAATGCAGAAGACAATACATTCTCTGATTTTACAGGCCTTCTTCCTGCAAAGCCATATCATGCACCAACTGTAAAAAAAGTAAAAGGAAAATCAAAGAAGTTTTCTACACAGGACGGACAGTCTATTACTCTTGATTCAAACTGGGAACAGAAAATGGACAACCTGTGGATGTTTGGTGAAGACGCTTCTCTTTCAATTGCAACAATCCCTTCTTACTTTGAAGATTCTGATTTGAACACCTTGTTTGTTATGCGCCGAATTATTGAAAGTACAAACGGTTCATATACTGATTTTGCAAACATCGAAATTTCAGTTGATTCAAAGCAGTACATCACAAAAATCACTTCTCTTGTTTCTCAGCCTGATAATGCGCAGGTTGTTTATGTAATCAAAGAAATCACAACAAATCCAAATACAGAATTGAACAGCTATGTTTCAATGGCAGCCTTTGAAGACACCTATTTGGAAAAGAGCAGTTATTTTACAAAGATTTTAAAATCATTCAAAGATTAAGACGTTGGTGTGGCGCCCTTAGACTGGCTCTGGGAGCGCTCTTCTTCAAATTTTACAAAATCTTCGCCCCAGTACTGACACATTAAGTCACGTGCTGCGGGTAAAAGAGAGGGGTCTACATCTGAATTCATTTGCATAAGAGTGTTAGCAAGAATAAAACGACTTCTTAAACGAAGAGCCTGCATATGCTCAGGAGTAATTCTTTGTGCAGGCAATTCCTTTACAGCAGTAAAAAGGATTGTAAATACATTTGCGGCTGTACAAACCTGTTCCCATTTTTTTAAGTCTGTTATTTTACTGAATGCCGAAATTCCTGTGTCGATAGAATATTCATATACAGGCTGCGCTATTCCCACATATTTTTGAGCTTCATAAGAAATGAAAAAATATTGAAGAAAATCTTCAGAACGAATACATCGCGAAAACGGAATATGCGAAAGCGCCTGTAAATAAAGCTCACGTTTATAAAGCTTACCCCACAAAAACCCTGTATGATTTTGCTGCAGTATATATCCATCAAAAATCTGAGAACCTGTAAGTTCTCCTTCGTAGATTTTGTTTACAACCTGCTGCATTTCTTTTTGTCGAAGAAGAACCTTTTCTTCTACAGGCGCGCCATCTGCATTGGAACATACAACCTTAGTCTGCCCCTGAACAATGTCGGCACCAGATGCAATTGCGGCCTGGTAAAGAGCCTGCAGTCCGCCTGGAAGCAGCGCATCATCACTATCGAGCATAAAAACATATTCACCTTCCGCGGCTTCCACACCAGTACGGCGAGCCTCCAGCAGCCCAAGATTAGTTCTATGCTCGCGATACAAAAGCTGATCTTTTGAAAGCTTATGTTCCTTTCTAAACTGTTTTACGATTTTTTTGCAGGTGAGTTTTTTATCTTTACCACCAGGGCTCCCATCATTTACAACAACAATCTGAAGCCCCGAAAACTCCTGCCCCACCACCGATTCAAGGCAGCGGCGCAGAGAGGTTTCTGTGTTGTAAACTGGAATGCAGACGGAAACGAGAGGGGTGGACATTAGAATGTTTTTAATCCATATCCATAAAAGGTTGAATTGCCTGGATTAAAAGTATCAAATGATAATGAAAAACATGCATTAACATCTTCTACCGAAGTGATTGCCTCTTCTTTCAAATCGACAGTTACTACACGATTCATATTTTCAGAAGATCTGAGAGTACCTTCTTTTGGATTACCTGAATCATCTAAATCAATATCAACATAACCACCGTCATCTGCTATAACAAGTTCATCCGGTTTTCTTGCAATAAATTTTCTAGCCCCATAGAAATATTGATCTGACTCATTCAAGGACGGCGCTATTGTAACATGACGGGCTTCGATTCCATCAGTTTCAAGATTATAAGTATTTGCTGCTTCATCAAATTCATAGTATGTTGTTTCTTTCCATCCTAAAACTTTTGTGAGATATTTTCCCTGCTCAACTAATTTAGACCAATCAGCAAATTCATAATCACCCTCATTGTTCGGATTAGATAAATTTACTTTAGCAATACCACCATTACTTACAAAAATAGGTCTTCGATAGTATTCCCCAGCATCTTCAAAATAAGAATTAGAATATGGATAAACAGTATCAGAACCACTATTCATATAATATGAACATAACGCTACGTATAATACATTATCCCAAATATAAAGATCAGAAATAATTGCTCGATCCGTAATTTTTGCAAAATCTAAACCTGTTTCCATATCACTTGTTAACGCACCATTAATACTTGAATCCAACGAAATGGAACTTCCATTAAATTCAAGAGCCTTTATATAAAGACTTTGATTATCTGAATATGTTGAATCCCCAGAATAACAAAGAATAGTTTTATTATCTCCTCCATTCATTTCTATGCTATCTACAGCCATCGAAGTAACAGAAAATAAATTATTAGAATCATTTTGAAGAACTCCACACATAAAATCTGAAGTCACTTCTGGATCAACAGCACCTATATAAACATTGCTATCACTCAGTTTGAAAAAGAAAAATAAATAAGGATCACAGAAAGCAATTCCTGTATAAGACTTTTGGAATTGTATTTGTTCTGAAGTAACCCCTGCATCACTTAACAATTCTTCCAAATCAATTTCAAAGTCTTCATCAAACTTATATCCTGAATATGATTGTTTATATCTAGAAATATAACTATTATCTAACGTATAAATCGATACCTTTGCATTATTATCAAAACAAAAAACAGGATTTTCTTCAACATTGTACGGAATATAATCATAATTGCATGTTATATTTGTTTCATCTGTAATTTTTCCAAAAGCCTGTATACCAAGAGTAAAGCTTTTATCTAAGGTCGTGTACATATAACCAGAATCATCAATTTCCGTATGAGTATATTCTTCTTCTCTTTTATTCCACAACACAACCGGATAATCCAAATCCCCAGCCTGATTGTAAGAATTAAGCAACTCATCTGTAATAATAAATTTAGTACTGTTATTATAACTATCATAAACAAGATGAGCACCGGTGCCCGAACTACCTTGAAGCCACTTGTCTGTAACAAAGCCACCTAAAACTGTTACTGCTTCTTTACAGGAATATATTGTTTTATTATTGGAATCCTTAAAATTAAACTCAATTTCGTAACAATCAGAAGAAATATCTTCATACTCTAGGGTAAGTGTACGCTCTGTAAGGCCAGGTTCATAGGTTCCTGTAAATGTTAAACCAGATTTAGAAATCTTTCGTTGAGATAATACGGAATCCTTGCTTATTAGAGCCTTTGCAGAGATATCCACCTTACTAACCTCATTCGTATGATCGTAAATAACAAGATCAATGCTTCCTGAAGCATTTTCTGTAAAACCTGTTAAATTCAAGGTAATTGCATCAACATTATAAGCTGCCATCTGGTCCGGAACATCTACTTCTTTTGAACCTGTAAGTATATCTACAAAAAATTCGTCTTCTATCGAAAGCTTTGCACTGGCAACAATATACCAGTTTCCTGCTTCAGGAAGCTTAAAGGAATAAGTTATATTACTTGCACTGCCGCCAAGCGATGCTGTAACTGCAGAATTTTCTTCGTATGATGTGCTGGTTCCCTTATAAGCAACAACGCTGTAATTTAATGAATCAAGACGTGTAAAAGATGTTGTTGCAGAACGGTCATTTGTATCTAAAAGATTTATTGAACCAGATACACTATATGATTTTTCCTGAAAATCATTTTTTGATTTTATATCATTACCATTTGAACAACCAGAAACAGTCATTATTAAAAAGGCACAAAGTACAGCTGCCGAACGTATCAATTTATTTGTATTCTTCATATTAAACCTCCTCAAAACTATTCCTCTACTGTAATATTAAAGGTCTGGCTGCTTATCAGAACATCTTCCTCTCCGGTAGCACCTTCGAACATTGGCCAGGTTGCCTTTAAGTAGAGCTGATAGATTCCAGCTGCTTCAAGCGGTGCGTTATCATCTGGATTAATGGTAATCACATTATTTTCAACAGTATAATAAGTGGTGCCATAGTTATTAATGTCATTACCATCGTAAGATAAAGAGGCTTCCCATCGAATTGAATTTAGCTCTTCTTGTGTTAAAGTTTTTCCATCTACTCTAGTTGCTGTAAATGTGATAGTTATGTCATAACTGTCCAAATGAATTGATTCAGTTGGACAGGTAATTCCAAGAACAAGTGCTCTGTTTTCTTTATCTACCGAACCGCCAATATCATTTGTTTTGTTTATATAATATGGCTGATATGTTTTGAAAATTCCGTTCCATTTTCCTGTTATATATGAATCATATTTATAACCAGCCTGGAAAAGTGAAGTTATAACATCACCTGCATATGTCTGAACCTCTGAATATTGAACATAAGTTGTATCCATGTTTTGAACAACAACGGCTGTTGTATAGTCTGATAAAAGTCTTGCATTTGAATCTGAAGAATCCTGTCCATACCAGAATTCAAAAATGCAAGGGGTTCCGTTCATAGAAATAAGGTTTATTTCAAAATTATTTTCTACCTCTTCCGGCTTAAAATTCTTTGCATATCCAACATAACAATTTGAATAACCATTTCCTAAATTACTTCCAAAGCCAACTATTGCTATAAGGTTTAAAGTTTCTTCTGTTCCGTTTTGATTATCTAAAAAATCTTCGGCCTTGAAAGCATCTTTGAACGCAAATGAATTATCTGATTTTTTTGTATAATAATTTGAATCATTTACATAATTATAACTTTTAATTGCTTTGGCCTTGTCGTTTTGACTAAGGTTTGAAAGTGCAAGCAATTCTGTCGACGAAAAATCACCCTTAAACTCTTTTGAAATATCACCTTTTATTGCATATAAATCTATTTGTTTTGGAACAATAGAAGTATCGGTACTGCTAAAAGCACTTCCTTCGCTGGCAGTTACCGAAATTGTAAAGGTGATTTCGGTATCATCCTCAGGATCTTTTATTTCTTCCTCAGGATCTTTTTCTTCTGGTTTTGTAATGTCTCCCTCAGGATCTTTTTCTTCCGGATCCTTTTCTTCAGGCTTCTGCTCTTCCGGCTCTTTTATTTCTTCTTGTGAACTACCGTTTTCTTTTGTAAGAGATACAGAAAGCTTTGCTCCCTCTTGTGTAACAAGCTTTGTTTCAGAAGTTCCAGAATACATGATTGATTCTGTTGTTCTGTCAGAAGTCTTTGAAACTGATTTTACAACAACCTTTGCATAAACTTCAGAATCTACAGGAACTCCGGAAAACTCAATCTTTGCTTCTGTAGTATCCTGCAATAATTCAACAGAATCAGAAGCGATTACAGTTCCATTCTTATAGTAAAGTGTACACTCTAAAACAACAGAAACCTCTACTTCTGCTGCACCATCTGCTTCGCGTGAAGAAACAGACGAATACAATCCTTCTGTATTAAAGTTTAGAGAAACATCTGTTTTGTGTTTTGGGATTAAATTATCATTGGAGCAGGCTGTAAGACAAACTCCGGTGAGCAATAAAAACAACAAAGGCAAGAAAAACTTATTTTTCATTCAACGACCCCTATTCTAGCATAAAATAGTATGTAACATTTTATTATACAACTGCTAAGATAAAGGGGTCAAGAAATAAAGTAGACAGTAAGTAAATTAGAAACTAGTCCTAGAAAGCGGTGAGCCTATCCACTGGCCTTCGCTTCCAAGATAATCTTTTTTCTGGCCTTCGATTAAAAACTGAACGCTATTTACAGTTGAGAATGAAGTTGCTGTATAAACAAGCTGCATAAGCTGACTGTTGTAGCCTTCTACGCCATTCGTATTAAATTCAAACGCATCATTAAAATCAAGATATGCAACGCCACCGCTAACACGCGCACCTAAAAGTCTTGTGCCTTCTGGAACAAGAGAAATACATGTCCTTTCTTCTGATTTTGTTGTGTCAGGGCCTGCAAGAACAGCCTTAATTGCAGTTGTAAGCGGAGAATCTGTTTTTGGAACAGAACGTTTTACAAGCTTGCGGTTAATTGAACCGTCGCCATCAATTTCTATAAAGCAAAGCATAAGCTCTGTATAAGCAGGTTCAGCAGCTTTTGTTTTTTCGGCTGGTTTTTCTTCTTTTTTGGCTGATTCTGACTCAGTTTTTTCTTTTGTTTCCTGAGCTTTTTCTGTTGAATCCTGTTTTGCAGGCTCTTCTTTTGGGGCAGATTTTTTTTGTTGTGGTTCTACCTGAATAACAACATCATCCTGCTGTGGATTAAGCGGGATTTTTACGGTTTCTTTTTCGCTTGGAGTATGATTTTCTACAAACTCAGGAGTTGAACCAAAGACACGTTCAAAAAATCTTGTTTCTTTAAGATTTGTAAGGATTGCGTCTTTTTTTACGAGGAAAATAATAAAAATAACGAGGAATGCTAAAATAATACAGGCCAATGTAAGGCCTGTCTTTTTCTTTGAACTTTTATCTGCCATATAATGATTATCGGCAGATAAAAGTTTTGATTTAGAATTATATGAGAATGACTTGTGTTAGAATCCGATTGCTACAGTTGCAAAGGCTCCCAATCCGGCTCCAGTAAAGCTCTTTGTAAAGTTTGGAGACTGGAGAGAAACTCCTGCGTCAACTTCAACAAGACGGATATTCAATGAAAGAGCAAGTGCATTCTTGTAAACTTCATCCATGTGTTCATGAGAAAGTTCAAGACTGATGATGTTCCACAAGCTCAAGCGGCCTGCAACTGCATAGTCTACATAGTATGAAGTTTTACCACCAAGGTCCGCATTAATTGCAGAAGCAAACGGATGACGGATTCCAATTCCAAGGTATCCCTTTGTTGTAAGAAGGCTTCCAAATGGATGGAAATTAGCTGTAATACCAATCTTCATTGGACGGTGAATAGCATATGGTGTTGAAAGTGTTACAGCCTGACCAAACATATCATCAAAGCCAGATTCTTCAGAACCATCGTCTTCATTTACTTCATTAACATCACCGTTGTCTTCGCCCGAATCTTCGCCATTCATACCAAGCAACTGATCAAGGCTATATTCACCAGAATACTTACTTGATACAGAAGTACACATGCTCAATTTACTTGGTGCAAGAGGAATACGTGCTGTTGCTCCAACTGTAAGGAAGCGGAACAAATCTCTCTGATAGGTTGCAGAAAGGTCAAATCCCATGTTGTTTGTTATAGCGTTGATGATTGCATTTATGTCATCAAAGCCGTTATTAACATCAACGTTTGTATACAACTTTGCATCAAGATTTGCATCATACTCAAACTTGTTTTCTGTATCGTTAATGTAGAGCATTGCATAAGTGTCGCTGGCATCAAAATGTGCAAGAGCGCTAAATGCAGTTCCAACAAATTCAAGACGAGATTTTTTTGTATTCCAGCCACCGTTTACAGAAACTGTAGCAAAAAGGTCGGCATAAGTATTTGAAGTTCCCATTTTGTACTTGTTATCCATGCCTGTATTTCCTTTTCCCAGGAATTCAAACAAATCATCAGAAAGACCAACGCCAATATCGGCTTCGGCACCAACCTTTACTCCAAGGATAAGTCCACGAGGAATATCAATGCCAATGCTTAAAGCAGGGGCAATGTTTCCTTTTATTGCAGCACCTTTGTCGGCAACGTTATCAGCAATTTCTGCCAAATCAATTACAACATCTTTCTTGAAAATGTCTGTAAGTCCAAGGAGGTTATTTGAAAATTCTACAGGCACGTCAACTTTAATTTCAAAGAATCTGTGCGAAAAGAAGTTTTCGGCAAATGAAGCCCCAATTAAGGATGCAAATAATACAAAAGAAATAAGTAGTTTTTTCATTATTCGTTACCTCCATTGTTCTGTTCGCTAAAAGGATAAACCTGAATAGGCTTATTCTTATCTGCCACTATTTTAGCCTTGATTTTTCCACCAACCTTTGCGTCTCGCAATAAGCCAAATGTGCTGTTTGCACCTTCGCCAATAATCAGTTTAATCTGCGGCTCAAGAGGATATGTTGAAATAAACTTTGCAGGACTAATTTCAATAGTTGTTGTCTTGTTGTTACCAAAAGGAATAGCCTGCTTGTCTTCATCATAATCAGAATCGTTGTACATATTAACAGCAAGCTTAATTGTTCCTGCAATTGGCAGCTGTGTTTTTTCAATGATAAGAGATGCAGACTTTACAGCTTCAAGATACTGTTCATAGCTTGACATATCTGTTGCTTCTTCACGACCAAGAAGATCGCGTTCCTTATCTGTCTTTGTTGTAGAACTTGTACCCGAACCAGAAGAATTAGAATTTTCTTCTTCCTCGTTGTTTATAAAATCCATGAGGTTGATTTTGATTGGTTCTACTAAATTAAAGTTCAAATTAAGCTTAAGCACTACATCAATAGAAATTGAAGTTGAGCCTGCAGCTTTAAGGTTTTCCAAATCTTCCCCGCTAAGAGTTATATCACCATTCTCTGTTCCTCTAAGACCAACATTGTAACTGATGCACAAAGTTGAATCTTCTGTACCAGAACCTGTTGGTGTAGTGTTCAAGGCACTTGCAAAATCAATAAGTTCTTTTCCAAGATCTGCAGTTATTTCGCCGTCTTTTTTTGAAGCTTCAAAATCTGGCATAGGAACAAAATCAATTTTCTTAGGGCCATAAGTTTGTGTCTGTTCATTATATTCAGCAAGAATCCAGTTTACTTCGTCATCTGTACTAACCTGCTCAATTGTGCCGTCGTCTTTTTCTTTGCCATAGAAAGTTTTGATTGTTCCTGCAAATCCAGAATCGTCTCCAAGAATATTAGGAACATTTGCATAAAGATAAAGAGGCATTTTGTCAATCTGAATATTTTCAAGAGCCTCTGCAACTTCACTTCCCAAAGATTCAAACATTGTCTTTTTGTTTATTGAAGTATTAAACTCGCCGTTAAAGTTTGTGTTGTCAGGCATTTTAATGTTTGCTTCTTTGAAATCAAATTTTGGTGTGATTGTCAAAGAAACAGAATACTTTTCACCAGGTTCAACATGCTGAACAATTAACTTTCCGCTCTGTGCTCCTGGAAGACCAATTTCACCATTAATATCTACTGACGAAATTTTATTTGGATCTTCATCACCAATATGTGTTGTAAACTCTGTTGTATTTGTGAAAGACAATGGCTCTGCATTTTCTGCACCGGCAACAATTGTTTTGGCAGTGCCTTTTGTAATTCCAAAGGCATCGGACCAGATGTTGATTGTAATATCATTACCTTCTGGAAGTGTATTATTTGCAACTACATCAAATCCAACCTCTTTCCATTTAACCCAGTTTACAAAGCTTGATAAATCACTTGGAAGGTCAACATTCTGACTGATAGTTGACTGGAATTCATCTGGCAGAGTTACGCTGGCAGTTACTTCCTTTATATCTGTCTTAACGTTAACCATAGGAGGATTTTCAAAATCAATATCTGCATTGTGAAGAAGAACTGTTACATGTGCTGTTGCTTTGATGTCGTCGTTTTCAACAGTATCATCATTAAAGGTTTTTGTAGGATTTGCCTTTGTAACTGTACAGTTCAAACCACCAGTAATATTGATGTTCCAGTCATTGATTACAGGATCATCAGCTTCCCAATCATCCTTAAGTTCTACAGTAAGAGTACCATCATTAATTGTTACATCACCAAGGTCTTCGCTTAGTGTAAATGGAATTTTTACTTCTACATCTGGAATATTGAAAGCACTGTCTGGAAGAGTAACTTTTTTTGCAATTGAAATCTTACTGTTTTCTGCAACTGTTGCCATGAATACAACAGAAGGTGTAGAACCTTCATAGCGCAAATACATTCCTGTCTTGTAAATTGTCTGACCAGAAATATCAATTTCGGCTTTGTTGTTTTTAAAGGTTCCAGAAGAAAGGATAGTTTCATTACCATCCTTTTTATAAATAAGAGTTAATTTTCCTTGTGCTATTCTATTATATGGATCAATGTCTGCACTAACTATAAAAGATCCTGTTTTATATTTAATGCTTTCAAAGTATGTTCCTTCAACATCCTGGAACTGTACCATCAAATCATGACCACTTTCTGGGAGAGCTCCACCAAAAGTAATACTTGTATTCAAGGTCATATTAATTGCAGACAAATCAATTGGTTTTTTTTCATCAATACTACCAATTGTTGGAATCTCAATTTCCTTGTCGATGTTGAAGCTTTCCTGCATAATAGTAGAAAAGTCCATATCGCCAAATGATTTTGCAAAGTCAAAATCTATTCCGGTAAGTGGCATGTGTAACAAATACTGCTGATACTTACTGCCATCATTATACTTATAAACCTTAAACTTTGATTCTGATCCATCTTCGCTGCTTAAAAGCTTTTCAAAGTCCAAAAGATTTGATAAATCTAATTTCTCCTGCATAGCCTGAGAACTAAGATCCAAAATAGGGAACTCGTAAACAGCGTCGGTTTTAATTGAAACAGTCTGAGGAATTTCCATATCCTTGAATCCGCAGCCTGCAAAAATAACCGCGATAGAAAGAATCGCAGTGAAAAGGATTAATCTCTTTTTCATACGCATCACTCCTTTAGTTCAAAAATTATAGCATAATTCAACAACTTTAACAAATTCGGGCAGGTATATTAAACGACAACAATATACCTACTTATTATTAAAAAACTGAGCGAAGGGATTGTAACTCATTCCGTCGTCATTTTTATCAAATTTTTGCGAATTTTTGTTAAAATCGGCCTTTTTTTCGGATTTTTTAACAACAACTACGCGTTTTGGGGCATTTCCAGTTGGAGCCGGGCGTGCTGCACGTTCTGGGCGTTTTCCTTCCGAAGACTGTCCTATACGGCTCATTGCATCACTCTTGAGGGAGAGCCCTATTCTGCGGCGGTCCTTGTCCAGACTTATGATTGTGA